>Ga0134121_10000206_pt1 | contig 70112 bp, 112 predicted proteins | sample KB301_FD_96463 | JGI IMG/M metagenome (GOLD analysis project Ga0134121, IMG submission 96463) | Terrestrial soil microbial communities without Nitrogen fertilizer from Kellogg Biological Station, Michigan, USA - KB3-0-1 | ecosystem: Environmental > Terrestrial > Soil > Unclassified ...
CCTTGCCGGTATCGTTGGGGTCTATCATCTCCCGCAGTCGCTCTAGCGTGTCGCCTACAGCCTTCGCGGTTTCTGTTCGGCGCTTCCCCGGTGCGCCCACACTTGCCTTACCTGTTGAGATAACCGCATCGGCTCCCTCATACGCCTGCACTGCCATCTGCTTCACATCCTTACCCGTCACACGCTCCCATCGCGTTCCCCACCCTTCAGGAGCAGTCAGGGCGTTCTGCACGAATAGCATGAACAGTTCACGTGCCATCATATCACGCTCAAACTCATTGCTCGAATTCTCGTCCATCATTCTCCCCCTTCGATCCGCGCCTTAATCCGCGCCTCAATCTCTGCGCGTTTCTCAGGCGTCACCGCGCTTCCTCCCCTGCCTGGATTGACAACACAACCAGGATTTAGCGCCTTATCCCACTCCTCCCCAGATACTTGCCCCTGCCATGATTTCACCTCCACCACATAGGGTTCATGGTGTGCTTTCATCTCCTCTCGCGCTACACTATCGCGCTCCTTAATGGAATCTGTTATCGTTACGCCCCAATTCGTAATTACTACCCATGCCATTTCGTCGTCTCCTTATCATCCTGTTGGCAAGCATGTTACAGATTGTTCATACTTGCCATGTGCTATGTAGAAACCTATTCGCCTACATTTGTGCCGAAATCGTCCACAAGGGTTAATGTCTGTGCAGGCGGATTATGCACCGCGTCTGCCGTAGCCGGTGGTAGGTTGACGTGGCTCCAATTCACTCCTGCCCGCTGTACGTTCAAAACGCAGGTTTAACATTCCGGCGTTCGCGCCTATCGAGGATACCGCGTCGTCATGCGCACCCTTCTCCGCACCACTCCCACCTCCCGGAAGTTTGATGTAGGTCATCATCTGCTCAATGGTCTTCTTACTGTTGATGACAAGACCCGGTACCATTTCGATACCGCGCACCAGCTTGCCGAGCATCCACGGCTTTGTCATCGCATTCTCAGGGAATCCTGCTTCCAGACGTTTCGGATCATCTCTTGACGCCTTGCCGGTGATCTCCCACGGCGCGAAGTAGAACAGCCCTGAATGCCCTCTGCCGCGTTGCTTGGGGTATCCTATCGTCTTGTCATTGGGGTTGATGACGACATTCAGCATATTCTCTGTCGTTGCTCCGCCTGGGCGTCCCTGGTTCAGAATCACCATCAGCGCCAAGTTATACCAGTGACCTAACTCGTTGAGGATCTGCGCAAAGTCATGCGGTTCCCATTTGCCGTAAAGGTGTCCAACTTGCTCCCATGTGTCGGCGTCCACCACGTCCGCAGAGCAGTAATCGGTATCGCCTCTGTCGGTCAAGCCCATCGAGGGGTCCGCAGTCACGATGTAGTAATGGCCTGACTGGGGTACATCCCACAGTTTGAGTTCTGCGGTTTTGTAAACATCGCGCAGTTCGGGCCAATGGTCGGGATTGAAGACGATTCCCTCAATGGGGTCAAATTCAGAGGATTGCAACTCCATCAAGCGCGCATGAAGCCAGTCCTGGTTAAAGTAATGGGTGCCGGTGCTGATAAACGCTTCCTCTGGGGTATGCGGATACTCCTGGGGCATCAGTTCCCCTCGCTCCTCTGCCTTGTTGCGATACCACTGTAACTGCTCATCGTCGAGGTTAAAGGCTTGCGCTCTGCGCTCCTCATCCTCAGTGCGTTTGAAACCAATCTCTACAGGGGAACGGTACAGGGGATTGTCGAACCAGGCGAAGAAGATGGGTTGATAGATGCCTCTGCCTGCCTTGCTGGCGTTCCAATCGGCAAAGAAGAAGTTAATGCCGTTGGCCGTGGTTTCTTCGATGATATTCCCCAACCGGCACGCTTCGTCAAGAGAAGCATCGAGGAGAGCAATATCTCTGGGTTCGCCCTTCCACTTTGCCCGCTCTGATTTCAAAACATTATGCAGTGTGGACCCGGAACCTACGTTGTCCGTGCCAGCGGTGGCGCAGTAGAAGCGGCTATCGGTGAGTTGCCAGAACAGTTCCTTGCGATTGGATCGCTTCTTCGGAATCTTCTTGTATGTCGGCAGGTTATCGTAGAACCGCCCCACCATCTCAAAGATACTCTCTGTTGACGGTCCCTCGTGCGCTACGATGATGGTTCTGCGGTGTTCGTTGTTATAGGTATCCAGAAACATCAAGGCGAGGATGATGGTGGACATCCCCTCACGTCGTGCCTTGAGGATACGTTTGCGCAGCATCTTCCCGGCAATCTTAGGCGCAGGATCGTCAGGGTCTAATCCGAACTGCTCCATCAGTTCCCGCTGGACGGGATTCAAGATGAGGTCAACAAGTTCGCCGCTCTCGTTGGTGATCTTCAAGTCCCTGAGAGTAGCAAGGGCGCGTTTCTTGAGCCTGGCCCGATTCTTTCGGTATCGTACTATAGCGTCACTCTTCGTAAATGTCTGCTTCAAGTGCGCGTACAACGTCGTCCCTGAGATCATTAGGTAAAGCCTCTATGATAATATTAAGCTGGCGCATGTCGATCTCTATCTGCTGCTCTCCGAACATGCGGTAAATCCGGGCCAACCTCTCCATTGCGTCCATTGCGTCGTAACGCTCTACAATCAGCCTACCCTTGTCCGAATACTTGGTTCCTTTGAAGGTATGGAGAAGGTGACGATCCTTCGCCTTCTTGAGATTGATCGTAACGCGGCCATCTTCGTCTATGTCCACGAAATCGTCAAGGCTCCCACGTCCTACGTCTGTAAATCGCTTCGTGATCTCGGCAGGCGTCATGCAGTCTTTCAGTGCCTCTCGGAGTTCTGCTTGCACGTAAGTATTTGTAAGTACGTCGTACCCCGTCTGTCTCCAGGAGTTTTCGTTCCCTGCATACCCTGCCGACTTCGCAGCACGGGCCGCGTTGAAGTTGCAATCTCCTAGATAGTGATGAAGAAAGAGACGTTGCTTTACAGTCAGTTTTGACTTGGTTATCTCCTCATTCATAGACTTCAAAACCTCTACTTACAATTCGTTAACAAGTGGATTTTAAGGACTTTCCCCACTTATTTGATTAATCGGCATTTTAGCATATTTCTATCTATCACGCAACTATTTTCTAAAATAATCTCCAATACCTCTTGACAATTACTCTGTTATGTGCGATAATGATGTATCACTACGAAGGAGAGACGACAATGACAATCGCAAACGCAATCAAGAAACTCAGCAAGTACGGCAAAGTGAACCGCGGGCGCAACGGCCAATACTGGGCCATCATCGGGAACTACAAAGTCTCCTTTACCGCAAACGGTGAGGACATCCCGACCAACTCCATTACCTGCGAGCATACCTGCCGCGTTGGTCTGGAACCGGATTACAACACCGATTACTTCCCCGGCACGTTCTGGGACAATCTCACGCAAGCCATCAACGCCGCGATCCGCTGGCAAGCAAGCGACAACAAATAACCCGTCATTTTATCAGAGAGGTTTTCCTCGGTATCCTGCTAAAAACCGAGGAGAAAAGAGAATAAAAGACGATGAAAACAGAAATCTTGACAGGCAGGTACTCATGGCAAGAAGCAAGGCGCAAAGCCTCTTTTGGTCATAAGACTTGGATTATGTGGGTAGAGAATGATGAACCAATGGCAGCAAGAATGACTGCCCCGATAGTCAAACGCGCCATGCTTGCACACGGAACACAAGGTCATTTCTTCATGCACGATACCTGCTCATGGCGCGTCGGTTGGAACATGGCTATAACGATACTGCGAAATCTCAAGCGAGGATACATCTAATGTCTGAAAATCTATTCCGCAAAGGTCTGTACGTCGGATGCACGGCGCATAGGCATCAGCAGATCGGCGTCCACATCGCCATAAACGCCCGTGCAGGCGAACTATGGCGCAACGATGACACACTAAACGAAACCGAGATGAAGCGAGACGCGCAGGCAGTAAAGGAATGGAGACGGATTCGACTGCGCTTCTTCCCCCGCTTTTACTCGAAATGGTTTCGTAAGCACATGAAGCACATCTTAGAGGAGTTGCAAGACTAATGCCTGAACCCACACCCCGCCAACAACAAACCGCCGCAGCACGCAAACAAAAACTCCTCACCCACCCGCCACGTGACTGCACCTGTAACAGCAATCCTCACCAGCGTCTCTGCCCTTGCTATAATCGTCAGCACGTTGCAGAGCATCGTGAGAGGGTCGCACAGGGCGTGAAGCGTACTTTGAAGACTTGTACCTGTGGCAGCGATCCGCACAGGTGGAATTGTCCGATTTCGAGGAGAGAGAAGAAACGAGAGAAAAGGAGGTTGATGAAATGAGATACTTTGCCCGACAGCGCCGCGTAGACGACTTTCCCCACAATGGGGAACTGTGTTGGGGAGTAGCGGACTCCCTCGGTGGATTTGTTATCTGCCGCGACGAAGAGAGCGCAGTATCCGAGGCGATGCTGCGGAATGCGATGTCACAAACCGCCGAATAGTCGGCATTCTTGAAAGTAGAAGATTGAAATGAACATGGAAACACCGGAAGAGATTAAAACATTTTGGACGCCGGAAATGCACCGGCAATATTGGGCGGACGATAGCCGAGGTGGCGGACAAGGCTACGGCTATTATGAAAGTTACGGATGTCCCGTCCACTTTCACGGGCACTCAGAAGAACACCGATCCTGCTCCTGCCGATGGATTCAATGCGAGGAAGAAACTTTTTCGGAACATCGCTGGCGCAAAGCCACACAACGCCAACTCGCCGCCGCTTAACATTATCCTTCCCCCGATTTACTTACAGACCGGGGGAATTTTCCTCTCTACCCTATTCACCTCCCACGTCACACGATCCAACCGCAACACATCCCCCTTCTTCACCTCCTCACACGCATTCCCTGACGCCAATCTACCGTCTGTCGGAACCTTCCACCAGTCTAAGCCAGTTTCGGACCAGAACGCCAAAGAGAACGATTTACCGACGTTCGGCTCCCACATCAGGAGGGTACCGAAACGGTGTCCTGCGTCGTCAGTTATTGGGGTGCCTTTCATGGCGTCTCAATCTCTCCTGTCTCCACAAACGCCTGTAAATGGGGCAGCAACTCCCTCACCATCTCCTGCGTCAAGTGCATCCTGCATCCGTCTTCGTCGTCGGTTCCCAACCATACCGCGTCCTGTGTGGCAAGAGAGGATTTTTGCAGGCTTGACTTTTTGCCATAGAGATCCACGAAACTGACAAAAGAAAAGCCTCGCTCGGTGTACTCAATCTGCATTCTGTTCCTCCTTCATGGTCTTTACCAATGCCCGCAAATCCCCCACGTACGCACCCACCGACTCCGCGCGCTCGATCGCCTGCACCAACCTCTCCTCTGTGGCACGTAGCCGCTCCTGCATCTGTAACTGACACTCCACCGCCTTGACTAACTCCTGCTGCAATGTGTCTGCACGTTTGGTCGCCACACCCAGAGACGACAGCAACGCTTTTAGAGAGGCTTGGATAGTTGACCACGATTCGGCGGGTGCGTTCTCCAGACGCAAAATCGCCATTGTGACAGAGAGTTGATGCCGTACCTCGATTTGATAGGCGGTATGTTCGTCGTGTTTTTGTTCGTAGCGTTCGCGGTAAATGTCCGCATCGCGTTTTGCATCGTCACGTTCGCGTTCTAACCCTGCTATCCTCACCTCAAATGTGTCGGCATCATTTTCAGCCATCCGCGCCAATTTCGAGGTTGCTGAACGCATCTGCTGGCTCTCTTGTAGACGATCCAGGAGCGCCAGCACATCCACTACACGGAAAGAGGCTTCCACGCTAGACCTCACCTCTTCGCGTGGGTACATTCGCAGGATTCGTTCGCATTCGGCGCGGATTTCATTGTCATTCATCGCTTTTTGCCTCTTTCCTCAAATCCAAAACTTGACACAACGCCAACACAACAGCCTGCGCCTCCGTATCAGCATAAGCGTGTCCGTTACCTACGACGGTTTGCCCCACCATAACAGTAGATGTACATTTCTTATCTTCCCACTCAGGACAAGGCGTATTCGATCCTGAGATATGGACGTTATAGCAGAGTGTCTTCGCGGCATTCATGGCAGATTGTAAATCCTCGTGATATGCAGGCACTTCGTTCTCATAACCTAGCGCTTCGGCAATCTGTCGATCTTTCTCTGCCCAATCAATATCACTCATTTCCCTACCTCCTTTGTCCGCTCTATTTGCCGACCGTGAAGCGGACAATCTGCCGACATCCACCACCCGAACTTTGCCCCATTCCCCTAAATGCCCCTTACCGTGTCCGTTATCCAGCACCGGACAGGTACAGCCCTTTTTGATGGCTTCGGGGCTGCCGGGGTTGGGTTTGTCGTTACTCATTCTCGATACCTCCCTTCCATCTCTCCACACTCACCACCAATGCGCCACCCTCAACAGGCTCCCCGAACTCCATCTCAATCCGCCTCACCTGTTTGTCATCTCGCAGCACGATCCCACTCAGAGAATCCTCTGCGAGTTTCAAAATATTACTCAGATCCACACAGACGCCGCTTTCTACGCCCTTTTTCGTCCTGCGTGGATGCAACGTCACAAATAACGAAACATGGCCCAGGAATGGCACGGAGGGGCTGTACGCCTGTCGTGCAAGGTGTCCACACGCTTCTTTGTAGGCTTTCGCCTCCTTGCTGACGAAGACGCCGCTTTTGCCTGCCCTTGCGATACGGTTGACGGAGACGGGATAGGGAAATTCTATTGTCACCGGCAACCCTGAGTTTGCCCCTTCCGGCGCCTGTGGCATCTTCTGGAGAGGTTTAACCGCCTCCGCCTCATAATGTCCGCGTGTATCCTGTGTGCGGTCAATCGGTTTCAGTCCCGCTTCTGCGCGCGCCCAATCGGGTAGTTTTCGCGCTTCCTCTCCTGCCTTCTTAATTTGTGCAGTAACGCCCGACGCTTCCAATTTCTGCCTGTTCTTGCGGGCGGTCTCCGGTTCCATACCACGCATCAGTTCGGCAACTTCTTCATCAGTAAATCCAGGCATTAGTCTTTCCTTCCCTATCGTGTCCCCTGTTGCTCATCAAAGAGGGTCAGGGGTGGGGTGTCCTGTTCGTCTGTTTGTGTCAACGGGATCGGTTCGGGTTGTGGTAACGCGGCCAATATCCGAATATCCTCCGCTATATCTCTGCCTGTCACAGCGTTTCCGATGAACGTCCAATTCGGGCGCGGCGGGAACAGTCCGTTTCGTGGTCGGTGAAACATCTCAAGGTATGGGCCGTCCACAAGACGTTCCACGCGGTTGTACATCTCTTCGGGCTTCTCGCTGTGTTCGCCTATCCCTGAGACGATCACCTGCGCGACTCCCTTGTCTAATCGCTTGGGCTTGCCGCGTGTCGCCAGCAAACAGGGTTCTGTGTTGGCGCGAGTCCAATAACCAAGATTGATGCGCGGCAGATTGCAGGCGGTCTTCTTCACCCAATCGAAGCCGAGCGTTTTGTACTCGAAGCCCCATGCCGTAATAGTTTCCAATGCTTCGGGTAACATCGGCCACGTCGCCCACAAAAATAGAACACAATCCTCTGCCGCAACGTCTGGAACGGGGAGAGAGCGAATCCAGTTGATTTCCTGCGTTTCATAGTGATGTTCGATTCGTCGGTCGTGCGTGTTGCCTGCTGACCATAAGGCTTTTGACCAACAATCAAACTTCCACGGCGGATCTGCGACGATAGTCCTGAATTTCAATGACCTGCCTCTTTTGCGAGTTGCTGCTTGAGCGTCTTCACTTCCACTTCTAAATTCTCAATACGCCCGCTGTTAATGCGAGAAACAAAACCAAGCGCAAAGAGGATATACAAAAGAAACATCCATCCCATGACGCGCCACCCAAACGAAAACCTGCACGATTCGTATCTTGTCTCGAACATTCTCTCTCCTTCCCTCCTATCCCCCAAAAACCGCAGGGGTGTACACTTTCCCCGCAAAATCGTGTTTGCGTACCAGAATCACCTGCTACGTGTCCGTATCGTCTATTTCGTATCTTCCTTCAACCCGTAGAAAATCGCAATCTCTTCCGCGCCCATCGGTTTGTCTTCTTCGAGTATCGTTTTGTCCAACGCTTCGCAAGGAACTATTCCCTCATCCCACAACGCCTTGCGGACGGCAGACCATGATCCTTCATCGGAAAATGCTTTGCGGGCGATTGCGGCAAGATGCTTTGCCTGCGCTCCGTCTTTCGCTTCACAGAGCCACCACGCTTCGCCGGGGCCAGCCTGTGCGCTAACAGCATGAAACTTCGGGTCGTCTCTACCTGCCGGATACCAACGACTTTGATAAACCGCTTTGATGATGACGCCTATTGCCATTTTGTCTTTCTCCCGTTCTCTCAGGCTAGAATCGTCAAGGTGAACTCTAACCCGTAAAAAGTGCTAAGTCGCTTCTCCGTGGCGCACACACTGAAAGAACCGGCTTAATCTTGCGTAGTTGTCGCCCCAACACATTACAAAGCGTCCCATCCTCCAACCTCACCAACATGCTCCCATTTCTGCCGCGTACACAGCGACCGTCTTTATTACGAACGGCAGAGCAGAGAGCGCCTTTGAGTGTAGGGCAGGTTAGGCGATCTCCTCGGTACGTGTACTCCATCAGTCTACTGTCTCGACCGTCACAATCACAGTCGGCACATACCCTTCCGGCACCGAAACGCAAAACACATTCACCGGGCCGATACTTTGACACGTTTCGATCTGCTTCCCGAAAAGGATCTGCTTTTCGATTTCTGCCCGTGTCCTCGACCCCATCGCTATTTTGCTGTTGAGACTGATGGTATCTCCGGTTTCTTTCTGTTTGCTTCTCCTCTCAGTCTGCCGTCTCCGGGTTATCAATTTCACCCTTCCCATCACACACAAAGCATTTCGTAGACATCGCCCTCCATTTTTCAGGATACCTACGCCTCTCGTGATACACCCTTTCAAAGTTATCCTCTAACTGCCCAATGTTGCGTACACGGCCTCTGCCGTAGCATCTCCAACAGGGGAGGGTGCGCGGTTCTGATTGGATCTGCTTCATTTTGGTGAACTCCTCTCTCTTTGCAGTTTCCACCCTTCTGCGCCCAAAGCCCGAATCCGTTCATACAACTTCAAGGATGGCTTTTGCCTATGTTCCGCGTACATGGTCTCTAGTTCGTCCCACGCTGCCACCATTGGCCCCCAATGTGGATACTTGGCACTGACTTCCTCCAGCCTATCCAGCCATTCAGGGAAAAGCGCAAAGAACCGTCTGCATCGCTCGAAGTCGTGAACATCGCTCGGTTCACTGCCGCCCATGTCACGGCCCGTCATTACACCGAAGATGCACTTTGACGACGCGCCCACATCGCCGCCGACAAGCCAATCAATCTGCCTGTTTAAGTTATCTGTCGTCATCGTCTCTTAGTTATCTCCCTTCTCTTAGGGCGGGGGTCTGTGCGGCCCCTGGTGCCCCAGAAGAAACCTATTCCAGTAGACTCGTATTGATTGTAATAGTTCTATAAGGCTTTCGCCTATACCCTCTCCCTGCCGTTCCTCGCTTCTCTCCCTCTCCTCCCTCAACAGTAGCGTCGGTTCCCCTTGTCCTTGTCCAGCCCGGAGAAAAGTTCTCTGAGTAGGTGCAGACCACCCGGCGATGTTTAGGCAAATGCCTCCTGTCCGGGTCAGGTTCAAAAGTGTTACTGTGTCGGTCGTGTTGGTCGCTTCGCTTCGGGCCTCTTGCGAGGCAGGCACTCCTTTTCAGAAGAACGCTTGCGCGTCGGTCGTCGGACTCTTACCGAGGTACTTTCGTAGACCGCTTTCGATGATTCCCGCAGGGCAATGACCCTGTAATGGACACCTATCCCCCATCCGGTCGTGAACCCGGATTACATGATCTTCAGGGGCGAAACTCTTTTTATCTTTTTGCTGTCAATTCATTTTAGAGGAGGCATGGAACCTGCTGCGGCATGATGGGGAAAGCCTCTCCTAAAGCATCCTCTGTCAGTTCATGGTCGAGCAGTTGTAAAACGCATCGCATACCGCATCGGGAACTATGATCTCTCTGTAGAATTCTCCTGTCTCCATCCCGATAGAAGTTCCCTTCGGCATATTGTACTTTTGTATCAATTCAGAGATAACGCTTTTCTGCTTCCGAAAAGTATCCTCAGAAGGATGATCGAATGCCTTTTCGCATGCGTTCCACATTTCGACGCGTTCTTCTTCTGTGATGAATTTGCCCGTGCCTGCCGATGTAGTCCAACTCATGCCTCTACCTTCTCCTTTTTGGCGTTCCACTTTTCCATATACTCTCCGATGAGTTTTAGGGCGTACCCATAGGGCATACAATCAATTTGCTGATCGGTATGCCCATTTGCCCGAAGGCATTTGTAACGTCCCGGAGATAACTTCTGAAGGGTTCCCCGCGAAGTTACCAACGCCATTGCCTCTCGGTGTTCCTTTATCTTCCAGTTTATCCACCGCTCGGCGTGGTCAAAATAGGCTTTGACACTTGCCCCGACAGAACCCTCTTTTTCAAGAAGTACGCTCCCTCCTTGCGAGATAATCACCTTGCCTGCATCTCCCTCATATATCAGATGTGCGGAATAGGAAGGAGGAGTTTTCGTGTACAGAAAATGCCCCGGATTGCCTGTACAGACCTTCCACTTCTCTTTGGATTTTGCGCCACTATTACGCATCAGGTCGAGGTTTTCCATGACAACCGCCAACTCTTCAAAGTTCTTCGGCATTTTACCGAGGACTTCTCCCATTTCCTCCGCAGTTTCCGCCCTTTCTACCATCTTCTTCGCTTCTGTCAACGAATGGCCCTGCAAGTCCAGATCGGCAGGCAGATCCAGCATAACCGGGACGGTGCAAACTTCATGTTTCCCACATACCCCCACCAGATCCAAAATCAAAGCGTCCGGTTTCGCGCTGGCAGCAATCTTATCCCGTCGCGATTCCGAGGAATAGAGTTCCATCCCGTTTAGAAGTCCGTCAAGCGGTCGAGTTGCGCGGCCTGCTCTCTGCATGTATCGCGTCCAACTCTTTGTCATGTGCGCCATGAGGATACAGGAGCAATTCGGGGCGTCCACGCCCTTGCCATAGACGCCGAAATTACAGAGGACTTTAACACTCCCATCCTTGAGATTTTCAAGGGCATAATGCCGCGTCTGTGGATCGGTTTCGCAGTCTACGGAAACCGAAGGAATACCTGCCGCCGTGAAATGCTCCGCGAGGGCGGCAGCGTGGTGTACGGACGCGCAAAAGGCTATAGTCGGTCTGTCTTCGGCATACTGCTTCCACGCCGATACAATGGCATCATTTACTTCGTCGCGGTCGGTTTCGGCAGCGAGTTCGGTTTGATTGAATTCCGATTCACCGTCCTTTGAAATACTCTTGACTTTCGAGAGATCAATCGGAACCGGCAAACCTTTGCCGCGTATCGGGACAATCCACCCGTCTTCTATCGCTTCAATCAGATCGTAATTAAAGCAGTGGATCTCAAAGACGCTCGTTTCCTTGCTGGCAGGCTTCTTCTTGCCGTCTTTGTCCTCAATGATATAAGGCGTTCCGTCTGGGCGCAGCGCCGCAAGACTCTTTCTATCCAATCGCTTGAGCGTTGCCGTACATCCCACCTTTACCGCGTCAGGAAATCGGGTGAAGAGTTTCTTAAACGAAGCCGCCGCCGCCGTGTGGCATTCGTCAGTTATGATTGCATCAGGCGTCCACCCATTCAATCGCCTTTCGGAATAAATTGTCTGGATGGTTGCGACTACGACGCGGTGTTGTGGAGCGCAGTAGTTTGAATTGCTCTCCACCCCTATAACCATCTCAGAGAGTTTGCAATGGTCACGAATGCGCTTGTATGCCTGCTCTACGAGTTCGCGGCTATCCACCACGACGAGAACTCGCCAATCATAGTCCTCTAAAAAATGGCGCGTGATCTCCGAGAATACCGTCGTTTTTCCTGCACCTGTCGGCAGGGTATAGCATATGCGCGCATACCCTGCAACGAGTGCATCGAATACTGCGTCTGTTGCGCCATGTTGATAAGGGCGGAGGATTTGAGTTCCCATATGTTACCTCGGCTGCATGTTTCCGGGCAGAAGGGCGTAATGTAGTTTCACCGTCTCCATGCACCCGGACAACCCTGTAAAGGTGATGAAGAGGCTATTTACGGTATCATCTCGCTGGCATGTCTGTGCGAGGTGTACGGGGGTTTTCACGAAGTCCTCTTCGATAGGTGCGCCGCCGACAATGGCGCGGGCCTCCTCTTCGGTTTCGGGAAAGTCGTTGATGGGGTCAAAGTCTTCGTGAATGCGCTCGGATTCGCTTTCCTCTGGGCTATCAAACAGGGGCTTGTGTTCCTCCTGCCTTGCACGTTCCTTTTCTGCCAGTTCCGCCGCTTTCTTTGCAGTCAGTTCTCTATCGGCGGCAGAGGGATCGGGAGAAGTCGGACGCGACGGCATCAGGTGCGCTTTGATAATCTGCCCTAACTGCCGGTATTCAATCTTTTTTGAAGCGGGGTCGGTTTCCAGTCGGTTCGCATCCGAAAGACCGTAAAACTGTTCTAGCACAACCGCCTTCTTTGCCGGTTCCAACTTCGCAAAATCGCGGGTGATAGTCGTCGGAACGAGGGAAAGTTTGAGGCGGTCTGTCTCTTTACTCCACAATGTGAGTAAATCGGCGTTTGTGATTTGCTTGATAGCAAGTGTTTGTTCTACCTGTTGGATACGGTCAAACGCCGTGCTTTCGGAAAGCCCGAACACCTTTTCGGCATAATCCTTGTAGGCGGAATAGTTCAATGCCCTGTATCCACGTCGAATGTACATGATGTACTGAGCGATCATCAGGTACAGATCCGAACGCACCCGCGTTGCGTCAAACTCACGGGCCATTTTGTTCAGTTCCTCCGCTTCGCTGCGGGTGAAGTCTTTGACAATCTCTTCGCTCATCCAATCCCCCTTAGACGAAATTAACCCTTCTGCGGTTAGGTGTCTAGTCCGGTTGCAGAAGGGTTAATAGTGGGGCAAAAATTGGTATGGGTACCCCACGTTTTGAAATTTTTGTTATTGTGTTACCGAACTAGACGTATTCATTCTACCCGCAAAAACCTATCCTGTCAAGAGTTTCGCTATCGGATCTTTCTCCGGTGGCGGAAACTCTTGCGTATCCCCGCAGGCGTGACAGTGATAGCCCTCCGCTCTGGGCCATCGGCACACAGGACATTCAAGGATTATCGGGGCGGTCACGATTTGCAACAGAAGTTTGAACGCCTCGTACTCCTGACCTCCAGGCGGTGCGATCCGTGGCGGCGCGGTCTGCTTGTCCCAATACACGCAGTAGGACAGCATGACCACGTTTCGCATGTTCCTATCTTCCACCCACTCCGTGAGTTTATAGGCCATGAAGCGGGCGACAGGAGGGAAGTCTACCAGGCGGGGAACTGTGCGATGGGTGCGGTTTGCGCTCACTTCACCCCTCCTGCCACTACCTCAAGTTTCCCTTCGCGCATGATGTCGCCAGTCTGGATGAAGTAATTGACGAATACCAACTCCTCATCGGCAAGCGTTGCGAAACCAATCTCATTGCAGGGAAGTTCCCTCCCCACAACTTCGGAGAACTTCACCCGGTCAATCGCGCAGTTTGCACACCATTCCGTAAAAGCCTTGTCCTGTTCGGGGGAGAGAGACGCGGGAATAATTCGCTCGGAAAGAGGCTTCTCACCCTTCGTCGTGTGGTTCTGATCGTATGCCGCGTTGAATGCTTCCACGTCGGCAGGAGGAATGGGGGCAAGGGCGGCGATTGCGCGAATCCATCTCTCATCATCGGCGTTGAAGGCTTCCGCGTAGATTTCAGGGGTGAAGTTCTTCGGCGTCCTTCCGAGGATGGAGACAAGCAGATTCCCGGTATTTCCGGTGTATCCGAGATCGAAGGCTTTGTTTTTGCAGTCGGTTTTCCACTCTGCCGCCGTCTTCACAGGTTCAGCAGTTTGCGTCTCCTGTGGGGGCGTGGTGGCTTCTGACGCAGGTTCCGACATACTGAGGTCTTCCAAATCTTGCGTGTAGAACTCGCTGGCATTTGTGGCGAGGAGGACGGCGGCAATCATGGCCCGTTTCTGTGCCATTTTCTGAAAGGTGTTTACCAGGTCTGCCATATCGTCATTAGGCAGAAGATAGTCAGATCCGTACCTGCCTACAACCGGCTTTCCTCTACGCTTCTCTTCCTCCGTCGCCTTGTTGCCGAAGACGCGCCGGTATCGGTATTTCTTCTCCCATGAGTTGCAAGATCCTTCCGAATCAGCAAGGAGGAAGTCACCCCGATAGAGGGAACAACTATACCGATAGTAGAAGAAGGGTTCGCCGCCGTGTCTCTCCCCCGTCCAATCCTCTTCACATTGATCGAGGTTGAATTTTGGAGTAAGGCCGAACATGGAGCAAAGTTTTTCCGCTCCCGGTTTGTAGAGCGTGGGTTTGTTGGTTCCGGGTATCGTGCCGTAGTCGTGTCCATCCTTCATACACTGAGAGGTAAAGTCCACGATAGCCTGACGCCGCTTCAACGCCTGGGTGATGTCCATAATTGGCATGAACTGGCTGGAGTCTACGATAGCCGGTAGGTTCCGATAACTCGTCTCAATAATCTCTTCTGCGCTCATTGTCTACACTCCTTGCAGTCACATCTGCCGTGTGATCTGCGATACTTGTGCGTCAGGTATTCCACCATCTTGACCTGCGCCAATGTCAGCACCATGCACTTCTGCGCATTCAGTAGGAACCTCCTGTCGGCAGGAGATGTCGAACACATCAGGAGTAGTTCCACCTTATCCAGAGGTTTCGTTGTCATGGGGCATCCTCCGCGAAGGTGTCTTCGTCACCGTCATCGAAGTCGAAACTCCCTTGCGGGATGCAGGCAAAGGAGAGGAACTTGGTCGGCTTCTCGAAGTTCACCCTTAACTCTCTTGTAGCCGTATTCAAAACATAGCAGGCCTCCTCCGTTGTCAGTGAAGCGGTATCGGCTTGCAGTCCATGCTCCGAAAGGAAGGCTTTGAGGTTCCCGCTTCCTGTAAAGATGGTGTGCGTGCGCACACCATCTTCCTCGGTATGCGCCTTTATTATCTTATCATAGCGCATACCATTGGGGCGACTCCGAAGGTGGAAGTTGAATGACTTGCTTCCGTTGCGCTTATCAGCAGGCCACCGTCGGGCGACCCCGGCACAGACACAAAACTCGTTGTAGATCGGTTCCCAATGCGCGCCGAATGCCTGACGGAAAACTTTCGCCTTATCTCCATACTGCGAGGAGAGCGCAATCATGTAATCCCCTTTGAAGAATTTCACCTCGCAGTTAATCCGCTGGCTTATGCCTTGAAGGAGCATCAGCCCCGAAACGGCGTCACCGAGCGAAAGTTCTCCCACGACGCACGCCATAGTTTCTATCTTGACGGGGAGTTTACCGAACATCTCCTGTATGCCGGTTCGGTAGATAGCGGACACGCCGCCGATACGTTCATCTTGCATGGGAACCTCCAGACGAAATAAAGCCGCACCCGAAAGCTACGATCTTGTCTAAGGAGTCGAAGTAGGGGTGCGGCCATTTTCGCGCAGGGTCTCCCCTGACACGCTGTTAAATTTGTATTACTTCGTACCCCTTAGACAGCTTTAGTATACTCTATTTCGCCTGTAGAAATCAATCCCTATTCCCTGTCGCACCCTTCCACACTACACGTCACACCCTCATAGAGTTTTCGCCTGCCCATTATAACGCCTCCATCAGACTTTCAAAGATCCTTTGTGCGAGAAGACAAGGAATCCCGTTCCCTATGATCGTAGTCGCAAGAGATGCCTTGTCAGGTAAAGGGTAGGTATCGGGTACGCTCTGGAATCGCGCTAACGCTCTCGGCGTCATGGAGACGACCCTTCCCATTTCCAGCCAGGCACGGAACGGATGTTTCTCCATGCTTGCGGTGAGGGTCGGAGTCGGCGCCGCCGACTCCGCTATCTGGAGATCGCCTGCATAGTTTGCGGGTTTGCCGTCTACCAAAAACGCCCTTTGATTTGCGTTGCGTCCGGAGGCGACTTGCGCAGCGGCGGACCCCGCCGCTGCGCGGAGTTCCATTGTGGAGGATTCGTTTGCAAGGAATGCCCGAAACACTCTTCCGCCTTCCGCCGCCTTGATCGTTGTTGCAGGCTCTTTGCTGAGGCGAACGGTGTCCCACCGTTCGCCTGCCGCGTCTCCGTCCATCAGAAAAGCGCGGTGCTTGTCCATGCCGTGATTGGCTGTCAGACAGGCGGCAGAACCTGCCGCCTGTCTTGCTGACGAACCCTCACCGTTCGGTATCATCAGGATAGCGCGGGGTATATTTGCCTGTCGCCGTCCACATTGCGAGGCTGTCAGCGTGTGGCATGGTTCTGCTGACGTTCGGAGCGTCGCGTCTCTGACTGTGTTCTGCATTTCTACCAAAACGCTTTCCAATAGTTCGACAGGAAGTCTCTTTAACTGCCAATCAGCAAACTTCGACGACGGCAAGGTATCAATCAGATCCTCTATCGCCGCATACCATCCCACCCACCGAGGCGTAAGCGGCACATCGTCAAACAGTCCCGCCGTCATAGGTTTCTCACTGTGCGTCGGTCGTAGCGGCGGTACGGAACCTTTCAGGACCGCTCGCAATATCAGGCGTTCTCTTGTCTGCGGGACTCCGAAGTCGGCGGCATTCAAGACGCCTTCCGTCCACTGATAGCCACACTCCGATAACGCACGTCGTATTCGTGCCATGCTCTCGGATCTCTGGTATTTGCGGACGTTCTCCAGCGTGAAGAATCTCGGTTTTAGGACACGAAGGAAGGAGCAGACACCTTCGGCGGATTCGATGTCTTCCGGCAGTTCCACCCCTCCCGAATTGGCGAGAGAGAAACTTTTACAGACCGGCGACGCATGACCGAATAGAGGTCTCTCCTCCTTGCGCCAATTGACGCACTGGACAGGCATTGTCAGCACATGCGGACCTACAGCGGAGGCGTAGTGCGCGGAAATGGCAGGGTCGTACTCAACAGCACGGATAGGGGTTAAGCCTGCCGCTATTGCGCCGATGTCACATAAGCCGCCGCCTGAAAATAAGGTTGTGATCGTGCCTGCTGTCAATGTGTCGTTCTCCTCAATCAAATCCTCAAACATGGTTGCGCCAGGGTATCCCTCACCAATCCCACCGTCTCCCGCGCAAACTTGTTCAGGGTTGTACCATCCGCGCTATCCACGCCCGCTGATTGGCACAACCGCAACCGCCTCCGTGTATTTACCCGCCCAACATGGACCCGGATACCGAGAGGGTGAAAGAACTCCGTCGCTGCGTGGATGTTGGACTCTTTCCATGCCGTCGAACCTGCCACAAACACCCAATCAGGGGAGAAGTCCAACACCTGCGCGAAGTCACATCCATCCTGCAACGCTATCGCTACGTTCAACCCTCTCCCGCGCAGTAGGGGCAGGTAGAGAGAGGCGAGTTCCACGGTTCGCGACCAATCGGCAACGGCGTCGGGTAGTAGCACCCATTCGGGCTGTCTGTCCTGTGTGGAGACTTTATCCAGCATTCCCAGATAGGCGCAGTGCATTGCTTCATCCCAGACTTTGCCCTTTGTCCAAGCCGCGAAGACTCCGTTATCACAGGCATAGGGGCAGAAGGGCGTTCGCCAGCTCTCTGGGGTGTAAAGCATCCCTAAATCTTGTATGTGGGCATTCATCCCAACATAGGACGGAAACCCTTTTGCCCCCATGAAATACTGCATCAGAGTAACCGCGTTTTTGCGTCGTCTACAATTGCCTGCATCATGTCAAGGTAGTTTTGAGCGTCCCTGAGATCCTTACTCGCCTTGTCCTTTTCGTTGCGATGCTCTGCCCGCTTTGTCAATAGGTGTACCCATTGGCCTAATTCTGCGATGGTATAGGCTTGCCATGCGTTCGGCTTGTAGTTCGGTTCATCCTTGATAATGCTGCGCGGTGTTTTCATTTGTTCTCCTCAATCAAAACCCCCAATACCCACCGAAACCCCCTCTGACGTGTCCCTTGTGGTGGATGCTGTCCATTTACAAATGCTAAAACCAACGTGAGGACTTGAACCTCCCCGACATAAACGGTTCCACTCTTGCGAGGCGTTGGTTCCCGGATTCCGTCTGGCCTAGCCATCCGTGTCGTCTCCCGGCGAAGACATTTCCCGCGAGGTTGCGAATCCTCGTCACGCTATCGGGAACAGGTTTCGATAGAACGGACTCCCCTCCGTTCGGCGTTTACTTTTTAGCCGTGCCTCTCGTACCTCAATCATGGGCAGGAGACGTTTGATCGACCTTGCGGTTCATTCCGCACTCTTGAAAGCCTAGTGTCTCAAGGCCATACGCCGCGATGCTCTCCAGCACCGCTACCGTCAGCATTTACTGCTGAGAATTCTTCAAATCAGAGCGAGTAGACTCAACCCGTCCCGGTTGTCTTTGCCGCCTACTCGCCGCCTGCACGGATCTGTCTCCAAGATCCTGATGTGCAAGATTACAGAGACGCTACCAGTTCCCGCAGTTCCTCTTCGGACTTGCCCTCCAACGCCTCATTCTGCTTGCGGTGGATGATCTCAAGGATCTGCTGCTTCTTCTCCGAATTGGCCCGCAGGGTCTCTGCCGCTTCCTCTGCCACCTGTCGGACTTCAATGACGCGCAGAACGATGTCGAACTTGAGTTTCAGAATCTCGTTCGGCCTGGTCGCCTTCTTCACGAATGATGTGGTTCCGGCATCCTGAATCTGCTTGTTCAGGTTCACCGCCAGCGTATCCAGGTCAACGCGGTTCGGGCGGTTTGTCGTCAGCGGGAGATCCCAGAGGTCTTCCACGGACAGCGGTCCCTGCGTCGTCTCGAACCGAATCTTCTGCTGCGATGCTTGTTCAAAAATGCTCATTGTTTTTCTCCTTAAAAGATGACTTTCAACACCTGGTTAAAGGAACCGGAAACCTTTACCACGATGCTATTGCGTTGTGTGGACGAAAAGCCCAAACCGGACAGTTGTTCGTCACTGTTCTCCGTCCTCATGCGACTTCCGACGATCTCCATAGTCTTGCGATGTGTCTCCAGTTCGGAGGTCAGGAACTCATTGTAAAAGCCTCGTGCCGTACCGTCATTTTTGCACCCGTCCAGCATGAAGAAGAAGTGCTTGTTCCCCACGCCTCTGCCGTCCCAGAAGTTCGGAGAAAGCATCAACGCCGACACGCGGGTAAACTGCTGCGTTTTGATTCCCCATTTCTCCCGTGTAGCCTGCGAGGATTGCAGGACAGGGACGACCTCGATTCCCTGCTCGGTGACGTTCAGTTTTGCTACCTCGACAGTGCCGGTAACGGGCTTTTCGTAGGAGAAAGAATAAACGGTTCCGAGGACATCTATCTCCACGTCAAAACCGACATCCACCGATTCGCGCTTTCGGTATTGGTTGACGACAAGGGAATAGGTTCCTTTTGCCATAGTCGCCTTAGTACCGTAGAAAATGTTCTCTACCGCGTTTCTGACAAGGACACCGCTCACGTTCATATCCACGTCCAGACGCCCGCCCGTTCGCGGACTGTGCTTGTTGGCATAGTGAACATGGAAACCGCCCGCCTCTCGCATGTGAAGATCCAAGTCATCGGTATTCCACCACGCCAACCGACAGCACACATCTCCGGTAACGTTCCCACCCGCCGCCTTCACCTTCTCCTTGATGCTATCCGCCACATCGCCCGCATACGACCACGAAAACGGGTTCGGCCATTTGAACAGGTTCTTTGCGGTCAGGTCGAACGGCGCAATCAAAGAGACAAGATTGCTGACGTGCTTGTTCTCAAACAGAACTTCCAGGCTTTCCGCAGTTGGCAGGATGTCCGCAAGGAACTTCTCTATCCCGATTTCCTCCACCCTATCAAAGTTCTTTGCCGCCTGTCCTTTTGTGGGAAGGGTATCGAACACATCCCCGGCAAGACGGTTCCTGATATTCCTATCTGCGAACAGGACATTCGTTATATTGATGTCCTCCAGTCGCGCATAACGCCGGTCAAGGGATTCCAACAGCCCCAAGCTTTCGAGTGTCACCTTCGCCGCATCCTTCATGCGAGGAGTAATCAGGGCAGTCGGACGCTTGTAATTCGTACCGCTCACCTTGTCCTCGAAACTTTTGACGGCTTTCTCCAAGTCAACGCCCTCGGACAGGTCAACAAGCAAAGTCCCGATCACGTCGTTTCGGAAGCGGCAGGCAAACGCATTCGGCCCGACCACCTGAGACCACGCGAAGAGATCCTGCGCTTTGTCGCCGGTAACGTTATCGAAATCCCTCTTCATCTGAGCGAAGGTATCCAAGACGGCTTTCTTCTCCGCGCCCCGATAGAGGCTGTTTTGAGCGATCAAATCCTGCACCGTCTCAATCGTATCTGTGGTGATCTCTTGCAAACCTCTCAGACAAACATCGTGCGCCGAACGATAGTCAGACCATTTCGGGCCACGCAGCGCCGCCGAACAGTAGAGGTTTTGGGGCAGGCTTAGGTTGAAATGATCCCACGTCAGAACATTCCCGCTGCTCTCCTCAAAGTTCCTGCCCTGTCCTACATGCCCCTCGAAGTGCAGGAATACGTTGCTGATGGGTAGACTTCGGACGTACTCTGCCAGTGCGTCCACAACTGGCTGATACCCCGGTACAGCCATGTCCCAGAGCGTTTGCACTTCGCCATGCAAAATCGTCACCATACCGCCCGCGTTCTTGACAAACGACCGGCACCCGGAACAATCGTGTTCGGTGCGCTCTCGAAACATGGGGTTTGTCCCTTCCGGGAACGAGGCAAGGTAGATGCGCCAGATTTCGTCTTTGTCGATCTCTGCCTGAAAGATCGGTAGACCTTTCATTTCGTTGAATCGTCGCTGAACTGCCAGTTGGATGTCCTGAAAGTTCAGCTTTTTAACATCGGTCTCCGCTTTTGTTTGTGTTACTGTCATTCGTCTCTCTTTTCCTTTCACACAAGATTAACCGGCGTGAAGTTTTTCTTGTATCGCCAGCACTTCGATCTGTGCCTCATCCGTTCCCTGTTGAAGTTCCAGAAGTTGCCTGACCACGCCGACAGGGGTTAGTGGAGAATTGCCGCGCTCTTTCACCATTTCCGCCTCTTGCCGTGTGTAGTGGTAAATATGATCCTTGTAGGTATCGCATCCACAGCAAGGAGGGCCACCGCCGTAGAACTTGGTACCCTTCTTCGGGCATTCCCAGATACCGTAACTTCCTTCGTTCTCGTTGTCTGCTACAATCGGAATCATTCGTCTCTTCTCCTTTCATCGCGGCCAAACAAGTGCCGCACCGATCACTAATCCTGCCAACAGCCATACCAGATCCGTCAAGAGTTCCTTGCGCTTCATGTATCTCCTTTTGTTGGGAATTCCCATTCAAGAGACCAGAAATAACAACCCTTTGGATTGTGGTCGTTGCCGAATCGCACAAAAGCCGATGTCGTACTGAAATTGGTAAGGACGCCATGTTCGCAGTCTGTGTGCGTCCTGTCACCTTGCGCGTGTCCCGGTATGTAGACCACGCTACGGCCAATGTCTGCGGACGAAGGAGAAATCATTTCTTTTCTGCCTCCTTATCAAACACAACTCGAATATTCTTGTAGTTCGGATGACGCCGCTCCCACTCAGCAGCAACCTCCGCTTCGGTCTCGGTTTCTGAACACGTCATGCGGTGTTTCTCAGGAGTGCCGAAGGGGTTGTTGTAGTGGATTGTTGCTATCTTCCCCGGTTTATGCGTGTAATCCGTGGTTGCAGGAGGGGCTTCTTCGAGTGCATTCCAAAATCCCATGAATCCGACATCCTGAAAGGAAACCGATTCGCCGGGGATGTCGTAACCCATAACCTGCTCAATGCAACCACGCGCGGAACAACCCGCAAGCCATCCTTTGACGAGACATTCTGTAACCCATCGGGTTTGCTCAAGAGTTGGTTTATCCACGATACCGGGAAGTGGATTATAAAGATTGCTCATCGGCTTGTCCACCACCACACCAGCAGAGTAACGACAATGAATCCGATAGCGACAATCACTAACCCGGTGCCGACAAACCGCTCCTGCCGTCTCAGACCCTCGATGAAGTCTTTCGCAGACTGCGGGTTTTCGTCCTGTTCATCACTTTCCGCATTTGCAAGGTCACGCACAACCACCCCGCGAACATATTCCGGGCGCTCAGGATACCCGCAAAGGATCTCATTTCCCCGATACACAAGCGGCTGTTGGCATACATGGCAGGTCAGGTTCGTCTCTTTGTTGAGAAGATCCGGGTAGAGTTCTTCAAGCGTTTTTGTCTTCATGGCGGTACCCTTTCACCATTTTCTGAACGGACTTCACGGCGCGTTCTGTAAGGTCAAAAGCCGCCCGTTCCGTCATCCTGTCGCAAAGGTTGTTGTAGAGGTCGTGCGCGTTCTGTGTGGCTGATGTAGCGGTATCCATGCCCATCTGCGTAAGGATCGCCAACGCTACATCGTCGCCGGTGGGATGGAGGAATGCGTCTGTTTGTTCGGGTGTCATGGCGTGACGGGTAAACATTGTGATTGTCTCCTTGCCTCGATATTTTGGTACATGCGCTCCTGAGCCACGATGTCGTGTATTCTTTGTCGGCTCAGTTCAAAGGCTTCCGCAATGTCTTCCATGTCAACGCCGTCCTGCGAAAGCCGGAATATCTCCGCGTTGCGCTCGTTGCGCACTATCGGAGCATCTTCGGTTAGAATTGGGTACGACATATTGACATTCGGGAACATGCCGTATCCGATAGTCTGGGAAGGGTTCGCCTGCACCCACCGCTCCATGCAGCGTTTGCCACAGAAGCGCAGAAAGTGGGGAATGTCTCTATGGCAGTATTTACATTTCACTTCGTGTCCCCTTTCACCAATCCCCACGCCCGTTTCTTGATGTAAACCAATCCACTCACCGACCACCGCCCGATTATCGCCGCGTTCACTTCACCCCATTCCTTACACCCGGCGCGCAACATGTCGGCATAAAACTCGGACATATCGTTTCGTCTGCACGCTTTGTCACGGGTGCCGACCAGGGCGTTGGAGAGGGCGATTTCGGGGATGTGGATTTGTTGGATAATCACCGCTTCCTCCGTTTCAGCGGCCTAAAGGTGATCCGCCGCGCCGCTTTTGATGTCAACCTTTTCATTTGTCGCCTGCCTTAGAAATCTTGAAGGAATCGTTAAACTCCTCCACTTGCGCTTCTTTGTCCTTGACCGCTTGAATAGCCTGCATCATGACCTCCAGATATGCAGGCGTCGGATCTTTACGGATTTCCTGCCCTGGTACGTAGTGCTGCCATATTCGCGCTTGAAGCAATCTCGGAACCATGAACCAATGACGCCGACACATCAGCATCTTGGGCGGAACGGGCGTTTCACAACCGTCTGCATGGCATCGGTGAATATGCTCACTCATCGCAACACCCCTTCTGCCCATTGAATCCTGATCCCGAACCGCTCCGCATGGGCAGTCACGAGATCCCCGATTGCCGACTTCTGCGACTTCCCACAACCCCACACGCCAGGTTCGCCCGTAATGCAAGCGTGGAAGTCATCGTGTCGCCGTGTGACCACTACGCGGCAACCAACACCGGACTCTTGGGCGGCTTGGGTGTCCGGTCGCTCCCCATCCACCACGCCAACACCAGCGCCGTCAACATTAGTAGACTCATGCCGGTTGCCAGTTCCGGCGCGTTCTGGATCAGCGGTTGCGGGTCGGTTTGAATTTGAATGGTGCATTTCAGCATCCTCTCTTCGTCCTTTCTGTGTTCGGGGGCGTGTGGTGCATCCAGGCAGGTAACGCCCCCTCTTGTTCGGTTTAGTTCTGTTCGGCTTTTTCTATCGCCGCTCTCGCTCGTTCCACGGCTTTAATTGGTTCATCGGTATGCCACTGTTCGCGCCCCGGCACCCATCTGATCACGTCGCGCAATGCTGCAAGAAGATCTGGTGCCGCCTCTATCAGATGGGCGTTGTCGCGAGTTTCGCCGCCTCTGTCTGTCACATGGCAAACCGTCATGCCATCTGGCCCCCATATGGCGCCATCAGAAGCGTATAGGTGTTCGTCAATGCGCCACGGCGCCGAGGTATGTTTCGGTGTACTCATCGGTTATCGTCCTCCCGAAACGCAAGCATCTCCGTGTAATCCGTCGCCCCGTCTTCTCGTTCCATCGCGGTAAAGTCTTCCCAATACTCCTGCATCTGTTGGCGGTCGGAACTCTCTTCTTCCGGCTCGTCATCACAAGACGGAAGATCGTCGGCTTCATCGAACACATAACCGAAGAACGGGACGCCGGTGAGCAGGCGCATTTCGAGGGGTGAAAGTTCTGTGGTCATCGGTAGTGTCCGCCTTGTGTTCGCTTGAAAAACAGTCTGCTTCGTTCTGTAGTGCGATAGTTGTAAATCCCTTCCAGCATTGTCACGTAGGAATTCGGGTCTGCCTGCTTCGTAATGCGGGCACTCTGGAATGCCGCCTTTTCAAGCAACCTTGTCCGCGAGAAACCAACCGTTCGTTCCATCGTGCAGAGCGCAGAGAGGAAGTAAGCGGAATCAGCAACGCCCTGCGCAAAAGGTCGCAGTCCGTCCACAAGAGAGAGAACGTCAAAAATCAGTTGCTCGTCCTGATCTTCCATCGTCCATTCCCCACTGATGAACTTGTTATAAGCGGGGCCGGATTGCACACCGAGAATCCGAAGTACCTGCGTCGTTCCTCGGTTGACCTTATCCAGAATGCCCTCTAACCGCAGATAGGATTCCTTGCCCTGTGCTGCGAAGGATTTGACATAATCGAGTGCCGTCCATGCGCGGTTCGTCCCGCCTGCCGTCTGCACCGTCTCCATGTCCAAGTTCTGAATGGCGTAGTAGACCGGCAGTCCGAGCAACTTAGCGGCGGCGTATCGGTGCTGACCATCCACAATCTGAAACTGTTCGTTGACCGTGATGTGGTAAGCCTCGATAAAGCCGTGCTTCTTCATGCTCTCCATGATGCGGCGAGTATGGGCGTCGGTAATGGGTCGCTGTTCCGGGTGGAACTTGAAAAGCGAATAGTCCGTCGTGCATTTGATTTGCATGGTCATCTAAGCCGCCCTCCGTCCTTCCGTCACATCCTCACATTCAGGCACGAAACCGACAAGTCTTCTGGGCATGTAAAACTCAGCCGTTCCGGTCAAGTCTCCGAGCGCACATTCCAATTCCCAACAAGCGTTTTCGATCTTATCAATAAACGCCTGCCGATACTGCTTCTCTTGCCACCCTCCCCGGAACCGCTTGAAATCTTGTCGGAGGGTATGCAGGCGTAGGTAGTAGGAATTGATTTGTGCCTGCACCAACAGCACCAACCCGGAAAGGTGCTTACAAAGTCCGAAGCGTTTGAAGCAAGTACACTCGCAGGTTTTCATGCCGCGTGTCTCGATGGTGTAATTGCTTTCCGGGCGGTCGAGGTTGAAGACGCGGAACAGTCCGTCACCTGTTACGAGTTCACAGCGATAACCGTCTTGGAATAGTCGATTGGCGTTGCGCTGGATGGTCTGCATTGTGGTTGCGGGAATAAGTTGATTTGACATTTGAATTGTCCTCCTCTCTTCTTATTCCACATTATAACACGATACGTTAAATAACACAATAGGTTAAACGGATTATTTTGAAAATACTTTCAGTCCATCGCGCAACGGTCGCAACCCATGTCAAACGAAAAGGCCGGTTCTGCGCCTGCGAGTTTCCTGCGTCCCTTGCGGCTCGGCACCTTGTCCGAAAGCGCAAGGTCAATGAGTTTTGGGCCGTCCTGCATCCATCTCAGCCCATGCGTAACCTCAAACGTTGCCGCTTCTGCGAACCCCTCCGGGAAGTGGTAAGCGTATGCAATCCAGTCCGCTTCTCGAAAGTTCTTGCATGGCATACAGTTCGCGTGTTGAAAGTGCTGATAGACACGCGGTGGCTTTACGTTGTGTTGGGCAAAGTATCCGAAGCATTGCGCCTTATCTACTTGCCATTCGATCAGATCAAACTTGACGCTGATGTGCTTGTATTCCCAATGCTCCATAACCTTGTCGGCACGGTGTTGCTCGTTGCGGTCGTAACCAATGTGAACAACCGCAGGAATTCCTTTGCTCTCAAAGTTCTCATGCAGCCATGCACGGGACGGAATGATTTTGAAGGCGAGGGAGCAAGGCGATAACTGACGGGCAGGTATCATTTTCTGCTTTGCAAACCATTCCCACAAGTCCATTCCGTTCGACGCGTCCGCAATCTCAAAACCCCACCGATCTGCAACTTCATGCCCGAATCGGTAGGTGTCTACATCCTCTCTTTTCGTATCTGAAAAGAGAGGAATGGGCTTGCGGCATTCGTCTTGCAGGCGGCAGGTGATGTACGCCGAACAAATGCCCATGCTGAAGAAAACTATGTCCTGCGGTTCGGTCATGCTTTTATTCCTTCTTCAGCAGGATCGCACAGGAAGTCAATCCACGACACGCCGTAAAGTTGCGCCATGCGTTGCAGCATCTCAGGAGAGACGTTCCTGCCCGACTCTGCGCGGCTCAGAGACGCCTGCAAAATGTTGAGGCGTTCGGCGGCTTCCTTCTGGGACAGTCCTGCTTTTATCCGTGCCTGCACGATGTTGTTCGGTTTAATCCATGTCTTTTTCATGGTAAGATTTTAACACGTCCGGTAAAGAATGTCAAGTATCCCCTTCTACTTCTGATTGGGGCCGTTGGTGGGGGAAGTTGGGGAAAAAATTACTCCGTGTCACGTCAACGGCCTATTTCACATAATACGTATATCGCCCTTGCCGTGACCGCTTCACCACGCCTAACCCCGCGCACTCAGGACAGCGTATCCGTGCAAGCCGGACCTCCTTACTCGCTGTCGTCAACATAGGTAGATCGGGCGGATTGACCGGGACGAACTTGCGGACGCGCCCCGCGCCTCGGCATTTACGACAGGGCATGGTGTCAAGATCCATCATTCTTCCTTCCATCGCCCCGTCGCCCTCAAAGCGCACTCCACAAATCGAATTGGTGTCACGTCAAAAGTCATCTTGACGGCGCGGAACCAATCCCAATCGCTGCCATTGGGGAACAGGATGCGAATGAACTTGATGAAGTCGCCGGAAGCGCAGAGGGCTTTCCAGAGTTCGGGAATCGCATTACGATCTTGACAAAACTTTGGAGCCATTATAGCCCATACTATATCTTCCCTTAACACAAGCGACTGCCCCTTAATCGGTATGCCGTCCTTGCACATCAAAACGGCAGGTTCAAAGGATGGACTGGGTATCACGCTATAGCCACAAATGGTGGCGGCTTCACGGTTCATCTCGTTGGTATTCACCCTGATTCCCCTTTCTGTTCCTGCCCCTCCTGCCGACGAAATAGGTAATCAGATCCGCCTGCAAGGGTTGCATCATCTTGCCATTTCTGCCAGGTTTTGCCGCCGTCCGTGCTGTACTCCATCCGCAGAGTTTCCGTTTCCTGCGTGGTCGTGGCGGTCATTGTGGGGCTGTTGGCGAGGACTTCTGCTGCCCATCTCTGCACTGACGTTAACGCACCGCAAGCCGTTTCCAAGTTCAAGAATATCTCTTTCGTCTCCGGTTTCATTTCTTCGTAGGGCGTCACTGTTTGTTGGGAGTAGGCAGAGATTTCTTTGAGGCGAACTGTGGCGCATTGGCCTATCATCTGGAGGGCTTCGGTGAGTTCTTCCACCCTCGCAAGCAGCGCCTGCTTCTCATACACCAATCTGACATTGTGCGCTTCGATCTCATCAGGCGCCATTACCAGCATAGACTCCCAGCGCGCATTCATCTCCCGTTCGGATTCGGATTCCGTCAGCATCTCCAATGCCGCCAACATATCTGTCAAGTACATTCCCCTGAGTTTGTCTGCATACTCGGCTGCCGTGCCAGCGACAACGGTTTCCTTCACGCTATCCAGATGTTCGTGGAGTTGATTGGCACGCGCTTTTCGTTCTTCGGTATTCATTCTGCTATCTCCTCATGGCATGGTCGTGGTCCCAACGCCTTCTGAATAAGCGCGAACCATTCCTTAAGCAAATCAACTTCATCCGCTGTCATGTTCGGCGGTAGGGAAAGGTATGCCATGCGTCCATGATAAAGCGGCAGAGTGAAAGTGTTGTTTTCAGATGGTACGCCCTGCGCTTTCGTCAGCAAGATAGCACGGCGAAGTTCTTGTAGCGTGGTCTCTACTCTATTCAGGCGGCTTAAGATGGTGTCTAGTTGGTCTTTGTTGGTCATTCTGTTGTTTCCTTTTCTGCACTTCTTGGTCTCCCTCTCCTCCGTTTCGGCGTGTTTTTTACTGAGGCTTTCTGCTTCATTGTTGCCGACACGATAATGGTCTGCCCGTAATGCGTCTTCTTTTCACTACTGAAATTGCTCGGGTCTATTCTTTGAAGATCACACATGAGGTCATAAAGCAGGCGCACTTCAGCCTCGATTCGCGCTTTTAATCGAACGGATTGTTGTTCATCAGATGTCATCTGGTATTGATCCTCCATTCTTTGTCTATCCCTCTTCGCACCCTTCTTCCCGGTGATGGGGAAATGGGGTGTTATTCATTGGTCTGTTTGTTCTTACGTTCCTCCCATCGCTTTTTCATTAGTTCAGACCGCGCCTTTTTTCTTTCCTCCGTCCACGGCGTAGATCGTGCAGATTTTAGATTTTCTGCGTTCGCGTCAGATTGTTTCTGTGTAACACGGTGGGAGAATTTCCGAAACTGTTCAACATCTGAACGCTTGAGCATCGGACCCCGTAAGCATGTCGCTTCAATACGTCCCTCTCTAATGGCAGCACGTACTCCCGCCGTCGTCATGCCTATGATTTCAGCGGCTTCTTTGATTGTCAGATAGTTTTCCATATCTCTATTATACACCTTCTTTGAAAAATAATCAAACATTTTCTTGACATCTATTAAAAGAAGGTGTATAATAAGTTATCGAACAAACGAGACGAGGGATTACTCAAAATGACCACATGGCAATGTAAAAATTGTGAAGGAAGCGGAAAACTTAAAGTTCGTGATGGTGAACGCGAACGCGAATTGATTAACGGCACCTTGCAGTTTAAAGAGTTCCCGTGCCGCGCCTGTGCCGGATCTGGAATAGTAGACGACAAACAGCATGGTATCCAGATGCGCGGCGTTCATGCCTTCCAATCCGCCGCATTAAAAGCGGGCCGATCCACCGTAGTAAGATTTATCCCGAAACAGATAAGCGAATAGATCCGCCACAGAGCCGGAGTAAAGTCACACCAGGGGACGCACAATCCCCCTTTTCCCCTGATGGGATGAATAGAGAGGAGATTAGAAGACAATGAACCGAGTAAAGATGTCACAGGATACTTCCCCGCGAGAGCGCAACGTTTACCGTATCAAGGAGACGATTGCAACGCTGGAGAGGCAGATTGCAGACCTCGTATCTTGCGAGGAGAAGGGCATCCTCTCCAGAACCGGGCGTCGGCAGTTACATCAATACCGGATGCAGGTTATCGAACTGAAAGAGACGTTTGAGGAGTAAGCACACAGAGAGGAGGAAAGACCTGATTTCTGTATGTGTGGAATGTAGGGGAAAGGGGAAAAGAAGATGGGACCGAAGAAGTCACGGGGGCAAGTGGAACATCTGAAACGGTGCTGGCTGGCAGATCCTTGTTTTGATCTCTACGCCGAAGAAGGCTTTGAAGAGTATCGCAAAGAACTGACAGACTTCCAACGAAAACAGGAATTACTGTGGAAGGCGGAAGAGGAAGGACGGCGGCGGGAAAGAGCGCGAAAGATGGGAATACCTGACAACCTCGAACTCGCAGACTATATCCGACTACTGGAGCATCGCATTACACAGTTAGAACAGAAGGTAGGAATCTGAAATGCCAAAGTTCACAGAAATTGCCACCACCACCGAACGCCACCCAAACGCACCGCCCGCATGGTGGGTTCTAAATGCCCCTCGTCCTCTGTATGGCACGATACACGTCAGCGGCAATGATGCATTTACCTGGACAGGTCCATTCGTCGAAGGCATTCACTACGCCGCGATAGATCCCACCGACCCGGAAGCCTCCCGGTGGTTGGAGGAGAACCGGCGTCTAGGGGCTGTGCTGCTCAGGTATGTGACAGAGGATGAGATAGCGGAATGGGCGGGGGGGTATTGCCATCCGGTTCCTGTGGAGGAGTTCACGGAAGCGGATTTACGACAGGCGTTCTTTGCGTTGTGTGGGCGAAGGGAGGTTGAAATCGGATGACGGATGAGTACGCCGAATGGCTGAAAAGTTTGAAGGTTGATGACGCCGTTGCGGTTTCTTCTCGCTATGGCTACTCCATCAGTAAGATTGTCTCTATGACTGCTACACAGATCACCGCAGGCAGCACGCGGTATCAGAAGAAAGACGGACAACAGATCGGAGGAGACAGGTGGTATCCGTCACATCTTACTCCCATCACCGAGGAAATCCGTGCCGAAGTCAAACACGCTCGATTGCTTTCTGCCGTTCGCGGCGTGAAGTGGGAGACGTTGACCACGGAGCAGATTGAACGGGTTGTCGGTATCACAAAGGAGAAACAGGGCAATGAATGAAACCGCGCCCGAACAAGCAATAACTCTCCTCAATGATCTCCTGACAGCCGCCTACCTCGTCGCACGCTTTGAACGAAAAGCCGACGAGAAACTGCTAAACGAGGAGATAACGAGAGTGTTTGAGAAGTTGGCGGGCAGAAAACCGAGGAAGGAAGAATTGGAGCAAATCGGATGAAGTCAATATTACTTAACTCCCGTGAAGTACGCGGCATCCTGTCGGGCAATGTGAGGCTGTTGCTCCGACCACTCAAAAAACAGCCGTACCCGAGCAGAACGAATCCGCCCCATTTTAGCGACACGGAACCGGGGGATTTGTTCGTCTGCCCTGACATCTTCCCCACTACCGACAAACCAGGTTTTGTGCTTACCCTCTGTGAGTCGAAGGGGACGTATCACTACATGGGGCAGAAGGCATTTACGGAGAAGTTTTGTCCGTGGGGAGGTGAAGGCGCGGAGGTTTGCGGCAAAGAAACCTTCTTCGCTACAGAGTACCCAAACAAGCCACTTTTGCCGGGTGCTATTGTGACGTTGAGCGGTTGGGCGCATGTTTCCTATCGCGCCGATTCGGATAAGTGGATGCGAGAGGCAAGCGCATGGAAGCCTGCACAAACGATGAAGCAGGAATATAGCCGCCTGCATTTACGCCTTCTCTCCGTCCGTGTAGTGAGGCTCAACGATGTCTCTGAGGAAGAGGCTATCGCGGCAGGCATAGAACGGTTTCCGATTCGTTACCACCATGCGCCGGGTTTCGTGTGGGGAGTGGATAGAGAAACCGCTTATGCAGACAATGCGACAGGAGGTTTGCGGGCGGTATGGGGGAAGGAATACCCGACGTTACCATTTGAAAAAACATGGATATGGATGCTCGGTATTAAGAGGATAGAGGCAAAATGAAACCATGTACAAGAGTCCGTATTCTCATCGGTTCATATGCAAACACCAACGGGACGGTTATTGATGCAGGACTAAAGAATTCTCAGAATGTGGCCGTCATGCCCGACGAAAAGCAAATATGTTACACGTTAGAAAGATACTGCAAAGAAATTGAAGGAGATGCTCCGCCGACAATGGAGGAGTTGCAGGTGCAGAATGCAGAACTCTACGTTGCGCTTTCGGATCTTGTCACCTTATGGGTGCAAGATGATGCTTTTGGATATGGGACAGAGGCTGAAACCGTGAAAATTCGTAATGCGCGGGAGGTGTTGGCGAAGTATGCCAGCAAGGAGGAACCAAAAAGTGGATAACACTCGTGAGATTATCGAAGGCTTGGTTCGTGTGGAAGAATACAACGAACAGTTCCGACAACCGAATCCGAACGGCGGGAATCCTGTCTGTACCCCACGCCTCGGCAAGCCTCTTCGCCTGAAAGCAGACGGTTCCGGTTATATCAAACCACCCCCTAAACCGGTGATATGTGAGCGCTGCGGGGGCGTGATAGATACGGAGAATCGCGGGCCTTGTCCTGCGATGCCGAGGTCGGAGAGGTGGGGCGAAGATTGGAAAGGGGAACCGGAAAATGGAAACAACTCAAATCCTGCGATGCCTTGAAAACGAACGCAAGACATCCCGCTTTCTCAAGATATGGGGGCGCATTGCTTTAGGCATCCTCGGATTCAACGTCTACGCCCTTCTGCTAACCCTCTCCACGCACGGCAATGCCTTGTGGTGCCTGCCTGTCAACATCGTAAGCATCGGCATGAGTGTAGCAACGTACCGTTCTCATCTGAAGAATGTTCGGCATTGGGAGAAGCGTCACGCGGAATTAATCGAGGAGTTGGACAGGGAATCGGGAGAGCGGTTCACAATGGCGTTGATGCAGAAGCGTGAGGTATAATACATCTAATGTCTATCTACGCAACCCTAGCAATCCTAAAAGTCCAACGCCCTTCAAAAGTCGGGGAGGAGCCTTTCGAGTTTGAAGAGGCCTGGTTTCAAGGCGTCCCCGCCCACATTGACTATACCGGCGAAGCGTGGGCGTTTCTGCCCCCGCCTGTAGATGTGAACGGGCGGATGCGCTGCGTGTTCTGCATCCTTGCAGATACCGAGAAGGGAACTGAGCGGTGCGGACAAGAGTTTCACGACTGGCTGTTTATCCTATCCGACGAAGAGTATTTTGAGACGCCTTTCTATCAGATGATGGAGAGGCTTGAAAAAGTGATTGAGGAACGGTTTCCTTCTGGTATGATTGTGGTATAATGTCCTTGATACGAAGTCCCCACCACAGGAAAAGATACCCCTCGTTTATGGCGAGGGGTATCTCCTTGTCTAAACGTTCTGCGCAACGAGTTGAACCGTCACGTTGACGCCATGCTGATTGTAGGCAAAGAGCGTCTTCGGTGTGGTTCCCGCCACGACGTTTTGAACGAGCGAGAGCAGTACGGACTGAGGGAAGCCCGGAAACATCTGCATGAGTTGATTGGTCACGTCGTCATGGAATGTTGAGTGGCCCAGATCCATCCCCCATATTCTGAATTTGATGTCACCATTGACAATGATATGGGCGACGGCGGTCATGCCCACAGGGGCAGTTGGTTCGTTTACCATTGCGATTCTCCTATTTCCCGCTTCCGAAGACTGCCCACCCCAGAAGCCCGATGAGGATGAAGACGGCCAGCGAACTGCCGCCCCACATCCTTTGTTCGGCAGGCAGGCGATAGACGCCGAAGCCTCCGAGTAGCAGGCAGATTATAAAGACGATCCAGAACAATAATCCGATTGTGATAGTACACCTCCCCTTCTTGAGAGAGAAAACCATTTTCTATATCAAAACGCCCGGTGCGTCATATCGCCTACAACCACAGAAGGCTAAAGTGGTTTATCGTCAGATGCAGGGTATTGTCTGCTACGATCATAAGCCACACTGACAACCACGGTGGCATTGCAGACGGGTATCCCGTCGCCTGACAATCCTCCCATTTTGGCGGGTTAGGGCCGATAGAATTCTTGACGAATACCACATACCGAGCAAGCCTGAATCGGTCAATGAAGAAGTGAGTAATCCAGATAACGAGAACGGCTTTCCATGAACCAATGAACAGGAACGGCAGAGAGTAAACCGTTGCATGGGCCAATGCCGCCCAAGAGTTCTTGGTCTTGTTGGTTGCCATGCAATCGGTTTGTGTGATGTAATCGCCAATCATGTGCAGGATAAGTTGAATCATGTCGTGCCTCCTATTTGATAGTTTAGCACGTTCTCTATTGATTGGCTATTAAATAGATCACACCGTCAACCCTTCTCCTTTTTGCGTTCTGGGGGTGAGACGTACCCACGCCGCAAACAGTTCCCCCACGCCTCTGTATACGCTCCCTGCGCCAATCGTGACGCCGACTGCGCCTCCTTCAAATCCTCCCTCAATCGCGCTTGCGTTTCCATGATTGCATGTACGCGGGCGCGGGCGTTCATTGCGGCGTCTTCGAGTTCATGCAGGCGAGCAAGCGCGGCAGTTCTTTCGTTCTCCTCGTTCATCCCTGCGGATGCTCCCGGTCATCATTTCTGGTTTCCGCCTCCACTGCCCTCTGTGTCATCGCCGCCAGCTTCTCCGTCACCCCGTTCGTCTGCTGTTCCACGCGCTTGACTGCCTCATTGCCTGTCTGTGTGAGGGCGTTCCCTTCCTTCAGGTCTTCATGAACAGCATCTATCTTCGCCGCCGTCTCTATTTTCGCGGCATCGGTTTTGCGTCCATTGCGGAGGGAAACGAGGAAAGCGGCGATGACGGTCAGGAGCGTTCCCAACTGGAGCAGGATACCGGGGAGGTTTACAACAAGATCATGGAATTTTGCATCAGACATATTGCCTACTTCCAAACCATGTGAGGAGCGAAGATCCCCAATAGCGCAACGAGTATCGAGATGACGGAGAGACAGATAGTCAGAAGTTTGCCCATGCCATCGACTTTGGTCTCCAGAACAGCGACACGAACCTCCAGGGCGTTCTCCTTGTCGGAGACTTCTTTGATTTCCATTCCTCCCCTTTATCGCTTTGATTTCGGCGGTTCACTCTCATTGATCGCCTGGATGAACGCCTTCTGGATCTTTAGAGGTTGCTCCCTCTGCTCCGCTTTAATTTCTGCTATCTGCGTCTGCATGTTCTGGATGTGATCGTCGGCAAGGGCGGCGCGTACCATCGCCTGAGTGATTTTATCTGTCTGCTTGTCGATCCGATCCAACACCGTGAGAGTCATACCGGACGCAGCGATGAGGACGCCGATAATACCTATGTAGAACTGAGACATGCTCATGGTCGCCGCCTTCGCGCCTTCGGGGGCTGGTGTTGCCATTTTAGATACTCCTACCCTATTGACAAACGGCATAACTGCCGCTATAATGAGTAAGAGAATTGTAAACTAATTTTTGTAAGCCTTCCCCCTCTCTTGAAAACGGAGGGGTTCTTTTTGGCAGTCTGCGATTTATGGTATAATAGTGTTAGGGCCGCTCGGTCATTCCAACACACTCGGACTTTAATCCGTTTCCCTGTGCGATTGCAAGCGCGAGCAGGTATGTGAAAAGATATATCGAGGTATCCAAATAGGTGATTCTGTCGCGACTGTCACCCGGCCCCGACCCTCCTCCTTTATGGCCCACCCGGAACTCCCGGACCAATCGGCACATACGAATCGTACAAACTCTGAATCGCCGCCTGCACCGCATCCTTATGCGCTTTCTTGATAATCGCTGCGAGGTTCCCCTGCCAGGTATGCACCACGTCGCGCACATGCTTGAGTTTGTCTACGTTGATCCTCGGCAGGGTCGGGATAGGCGGCGTGGTGATCTGCTCCGCATCAAAGTAGTCGGAATAGTCCGGGTCGTTCACCACCTCGTCTAAGAGTGCGTACAAATCGGCGCGTTCGGTCTCGGTCATGGGAATGTCATCGGCGTCGGTGTTGGCGGCGTATGCCCATTGTGCGAGTAGTAAAAGGGTGAGTTCGTCCATATTATCTCCTTCGGGGTGTGATACCCGGTGTTTTAGGCAGGTTGATTTTGACTTTTCCGTTCTTATCTATCTTCACAATAGACGCGCCTCGCTGATTGGTGGAACCTTTCACAGGCAGACGATTGCGAAGACCCGGGATGCCCTCCTGTACGGTCTGTGTGAATCCTTTTTGGTCTCTTGGCACTACCTTGCCCTGACTGTCTCTATCGCCCAACTTTGCGCCCTGCTGCACGATCTGCGGAATAATCAGTCTCTTCACATACTGCCCCGCCGCCTTACCACCGCTGCCCTCATCCTTCAGGGCGTCTGCCACCTGCGCGGTACTCTCAAGACCTGGTGCCTCTTCCGCCATTCCTCTGATTGCCTGGTACGCACCGCTGCCGACCTTCCCCACACCCGTTTCGGCTTTACTCTGCTCGAAGCCCCGGCGTACAGTCGCCCAGAACTGCACGGCTTCGAGGAATGGGTTATGCGACAGGATCTTTGGCACAGTCTTCCCGCCGATCTCCAGCCCACTCGCCTCCTTCGGTTCCCCGTCCGCACCTGTGCCGTAATCTGCACCGTGAGAGTAGAATCCTGCTGTCTGGAACCACTTCGGCTGTGCGATACCCAGATACATTGCCACAAGGCCCAGACTACCATACTTGTACGCCCGCAAGATGTTATCCGCGACTTCAGGCGACATGGCTTCTCCGCTCGTCTTCGCTTCTTTCAGGGCATCAAAGTGGAGTTTTGCGCCACGAGCAACGCCTAACCCGGTCATATCCACCGCCTTACCGATGTAGTTTGCCGGAATCTTGACAATCGGTACCATCGTCCGCATGACGGCAGACAGGGTATTCAACGCACTGTTCGTCTGTGCTGAATACTTGCCCGACTTCGCCAGCATTTCAGGCTTACCGACGATCCCGTTCAAAACATCCGAAAGGGCGTTGTCACCCTGTAACTTGACGTTTTGTGCATCTACGGCTGCGCCCATGCCGATTTTTGCTACCTCTTCTGGGGTGGACAAATCCACCCCTGCCGCCCGTGCTTTTTGCAGGCGGATTTCGAGAGCCTTATGAAACTGCCCCGTTTGCAGGAAAGACTTCATCGCACCATGCAGCCGCCCAATATACTTTAACGGTCCTTCGTTCGCATTGTCCACATGGAGGTCTTTTCCTGATTGCACATCAAGGGAGTTAAACCCGTTTATGATGGTATCACGGGCATTGTTCAACGCTTCCCTACTCGCCATTTTCCGTAGCCCGGTCACTTCCGCAGACGGGCTGAAAGCGCCTTCACGGGGCGCAACTTCTCCGAGTGTCTTTCCTCCACCGGCAGGTAGTTTCGAGTAAGGCACGGAGGCAATATCGGCAAGGGCTTCAACGGGGGGTGCCCACAACGACGCGCCGCCCAACTTGGCAAACACGGAGACACCGGACAATTTGAACTGACGGGACATCTGCACGAACTTTTCGAGTGCGCTCTTGGGCTTCTGCGCCTCTATCCGCGCCTCTACCTGCTTCCGCAAATAATCCCGCTCCTGCATCAACTTCTGCACGTTCGCCGGAACCGCATCGGCCTTTGCCTTCCGCTCCGCTTTCGCTTTCTCGTTCGCCGTCTCCCACTTCTTCAATTCCTCCGGGGAAGACATCGCCCGCTCTAACTCTACCGCCTGCTTTTGAAGATCCTCAATCCGGTCTACTTTTGCCTTTGCATCGGCGCGTGCCTGCGGATCGCCTGCATACTTCGCCACATCCTTGTCCGAAATATCCGTCTGACTCTGCGCGGTCCTCTCCTTCGCCACTTGTTTACGGAGGTCGGCAAGTTGCTGCTCAAGTGCTGTCCTTGTAGGCTTCACGCCCGGTACAGTTGGCTTCAAATTACCTGTCGTGAGTTGTTCGGTCAGGTCGTCAATCTTCCCTTGAATGATTGCCTCTCGCTTTGCACTCGCTTCTTTCGCTCTCTCTGCTTTTGCCGCTGCCGCCTTTGCGTCTGCCGCTCTCTGAGGATTTGCTGCGTTGTCCGCGATTATCTGCTCAGATATTGGAATCTGTGCCGTGCGTTCCTTCGCCAACTGTACGCGGAGGTCTTTCAACTCCTGCTGCTGTGGCGATAACGTTCCTGGTTCCCGCTTTGCCAGAGGCTTCAAGTTCCCGCTCTCCAACTGTTGCCGAATGTCGTCGATCTTGGCCTGTAAATCCTGAATCCGCTTCGGTCGGGCTGCTGCTTCTTTCCCCTCGTTTACCGCATCCCGTATCGCATACAGCACGTCGGGCACCGCATTGACAACGTTTGCGGCGCGGGTAGGCGCATTAGCGGTGTAGGCGGCTCTGAGGATTGCTTTTTCTGCCGGTACCAACTGCTCGTCATGGATGAGTTTATCCAGTATCCGAGGGCTACCGTCTTCTTCTGTGATGGCGTCGAGGAATGCCGATGCCTTCTGCCACCCCATACGCTTACCCAGAACCTCCGTAAAGTTAGAGGGTTCGGGTATCGTCTTCGCGTCGGGCAACTTCTGTGCTTCCGCCTTCACCTGCGCCCAGACGTGCTGCAACGTTGCGTCGTCGGCATTAGGTACGTCTTCGCGCATCCGTGCCGCCCAATCTCCGAACTTGCGGATACCGCCTTCAAGGTAATACCCGCCCACTTCTACGAGGTCGGGAATGAGGGAAGCGAGATGCGCCGCTGTCTGTGCGCCGAAGGGGTCTGCCTGTACCCCGATCTGTTTGAGTTTGTCGGCAATTCTCTGCTTCGCTTCGGCGGCTTTATCTGCCGTAAAGACAGTATTCTTGCTTCCGAAGTTTGTAGCCAACGGTTCCGGCGTACTCTGTGCGCTCTTGTTCTGTTGCTGACGTACCGAAGCAGGTTTCTTCTGCGCTTCAAGTGCCGCAAGTGCCGCGTCAAGTTCTGCTTGTTTCGCTTTCAAGGCATCGGCTGAATCTTTTAATTGCTTTGCGACAGTAGCGGAAACGTCACTTCCCTTCGCTCTTGTTGCCATTGAAACAACATCGGGTGCGCTAGAGTAGTCTCGAATGACAATCATCTTGCGGGCATTAAACGCCGCCGATTGCTCCCGTCCACCCTTCACAAGTGCATCTTCGTTGAGGTTCGCGGCTTGCTGTACGGCGTCAAGATCCGCCTGCCGCTCCGCAATCTTCAACTTATCGCCGCCCGCTATGGCTTCATCCAATGCCTTACCTGCACGCTCGTAATCTGCTTTGATGCGTGTTCGGTCAAACGTCAACGCCCCGATTTCTACGGCGTCTAGCGGGCGCGGCTTGTCGGCAACCTTCTGCGCAAGTTCCACCGGGTTGATTTGCCGAACGCTTTCATCCCGACTATCGAATGCCTGCACCGATGCCTTGCCCTGAACATAAGCGTCTCCCATTTTGGTATAAAGTTGACGCTCTACCGGAGTCATGCCTCTCTGTGCGCGCTCCGCTTCCGTGATAGCGTTCTTCGCGCCTGTCGTTTGAGGGATAGGCTTTATTGGCGCTGTGGGGGCTTCTGTGGCAGCTTTTGGCGGTTCTACCGGCGACGTTGTAGGCGGGCGTGTCGGCGGTTTCACGGGAGGAGGAGACCCGGTTTTAGGCGTTGGGTTTTCAACGGGACGTTCGAGGGTTTCCGTAGACGCAATCTGCCCGGAGACTTCTCGGAAATGCTGCAACGACGCGTCATAGATCGCCTGCAAATGCGGACGCACCGCCTCCCCGAATTCCTCCACCATTGCCTTCGACCAATCGGCAAAGGCGGTTGCACCCCTTACCAGATGGTCGGCACCGATGGCAAGGATGTCCGAGAGGTCGTAGTGTTCGAGACCTTTGAAGACGTTCGGGCCGGTGTTTAGGGTGCCGCCTTTGGCTTTGCGTTTGGCGGCGTTTTCGCGGGCTTTGTCGGCGGCGTCGGAGATACGTTCGACGATAGACGGCTTTACTTCTTGGGTGAAGAGACCGGTGTCTTCCACGCCCCGACTAACTTGTGGTGTTCCGGGTTCGGAGAGTCCGCTAACACCTGATCCGCTATTGAGTGAAACTGCTCCGGGGTTAGCGAGGTCCGCGACGCTTCTGCCGACGTGCGGACGGAGGGCGTCTGCAAGTTGCCCTGCGGCTTGTTCTTTTGTAAGTCTGCCATTTCCAACCTCTCCCGCAAGACGGGCAATTTCTGCCTTTACCGTGTCTTGCTGATACAACAAATTGAGACGTTCCGCAAGGGCTTTGTTGCTCTCAGCCATGCCCTGCGCTTCGGTCTGTCGTGCCGCTTCGTCTATGTGTTCGCCTTCGCGCAATCGTGCGCCGACAGGCTTCAATAGATTACTACGTTCGGCAGACAGTTTCCTGCTTACGGCTTCCTTTAAGTCTACCCTAATTCCTCTTGTAGACTTTGCCGCTTCAAACTCCCCGCCGAAAAGATCCACTTGCCCCGACTTATCCGCAGCGAGTGTTCCATTCCTCTGGTCCTCAAGATACTCTAATGCAAGTTTCTGACCCTTCGCGTGCGTGGTATCGCCCCGTGTTGCGGATTCATCTATCGCGCCGTGCTGTGCTTCGGGTGTGAGACCTTCAACGCTCCCGATACCTGCCGCAACCGCTTCCGGTACGTCGCCGGATCGGACACGGTTCAAAGAGGCTTCGTCAAGGGACATCAGTCCGCCCATGTTGCGGGCCATGTCGCCGGTCGTGGAAATCCCGCTTTTAGAGAAGTCTTCGGGCTTCATTCCTAACCCCTGCATGACTTCAATAGCATCTAAAGCGGTTCCTTTGCCGTCGCGGACGTTCTCCAACGCACCGCGAGCGCGAGCCGCCTGCATGGTCCATCCGTCTTTAGCGTCCAGCACATTGACCGGAATATCATTCGGGACACTGACAGGTTTTCCGTCCGGCCCGATCTTCACAAAGGACTTTGCACGGTTGGCAAGTTCTGCCCGGTGGTGTCCATTCACCGCGTAGTTATTGCCGTTCTCATCGCGCCATACCGTAAGGCGTCCGCCCTGATCTACGTCATAAACATCGGTTCCTTTGAGCACATCTGTCACTCCGGCTTTTGTGTCCACAATGCCCGACTTTTTGTACTGCATTCCGGGCAAGACTTTGATTTCAGCAGGCTTGAGTGTATCGGTTTTCACTGTCGGGGCGGTCGTAGGTTGCGGAACTTCGGCAGGCGTCAACTCCCGCGCCGGTGCTATCGGCGGAGTAACCCCCGCTTCCGGTGCTACCGTTTCAGGCACCTGCTGACGAGAAGCATTGATAGCCGCCACCCTCTGCCGTGCCGCTTCTGCCGCCGCCGTTATCTTTGCCACATATTCCGGCTGTGTGGGCGTAGAAACGTCAGGGGGCGTAACAGTCGGGGGAATAGGGTTTGCGATCTCTCCTGCCTGTACAGACGGCGTAGCGGCGTTCTGAGATGCAGACGGCTCCGCAACAGGTTCAGGAATACGAGGAACGCTAAACGTCTCCTTCGTCTGCACATTCTGCACCGTCGCCGTTCTTTTATTCCCACCCGTCACCCGCAGTTTCGTTCCGTCCGTTGCATGAACCGTCTCCCCTGGTCGCGCCTCCGTCAGATCCATATTCACCACCGGCTGCGGTGAGGGGTGCCGTAATCTTTGTTGTTCGAGGAATGCAGGGACTTCGGCAGGCGGCATGGTCTCTTTTGCGCCCGGAATATCCCCCCGTTTCGGCGTCTGAATCGTAAAGTTATCCCCGTCCAACGTCACCCGCGTCGGCACGGACTTCCCTTCAGCGTCAATCAGCGGCGTGACGGCAGAATCGTGACCTTTCGTTATGTGTGCGGCAATGAGGGTACCGAACACGGTCCCTGCGCCCGCCCGTCCCGCTTTCTCGTAATCGCCCTTCTGTATGGCGTCCACAAACTCAGGCGCATTTGTTCCCAACTGGTCGAGCGCAAATCCTGCCTCTGCCAACTTCTGCGCAATCCCTCCGAGTTGACCGAGTTTGCCTAATCCGCCGACAAAGGCACCCCCTGCAAGCATCAGAGGATCGTTCAACAGCCCGGTGCCGACAGAGGAAACGCCATGCGCTGCGTCATAGGTGGGGTTGCCGGGTGCCATCGCCGCCGAAATCTGCGGGTAGGCATTCAACTGCCGCGCCGTCTCTTCGGGCGCAACAATCGCCTGCGCGGGTGGAGTCGCCATATTCGCCGCTGTCCCGCCCACCTGCGCTAAAGTATCGTTCATCTTCTCAGAAGAAATGCCGACTTTGCCGAGGAAATCTTTTTTCTGCCACGCCGGAGCGTTCTCCCAATACTGCTTTACTGCTTGTGGGCTTGCAAGATGCAGTCCTACAAGCGCCGTCGCCAACTTATCCCCGAATGCAGACGACAGATCGGAATAGCCGGGTATCGCGCCTGGTCCCGTCCCACTTCCCACCTTCACGCCCAACAGTTTACTTTGCGTATCGTCAGGGTTGCCCGAAACCACATTCCCGCCCGCAACGTTCTGATACTGCTGCGCAAAGTTGGGGACGCCGGGAATAGGTATCGCGGTCGTCGGCGGTGCGAAGGGGTTGGTGGTCGGCACCATCGGGGCAGGATTGGCAAAGGCGTTTCCTGTGGCAGTCGAGAGCATCGTCTGCGCGGCAGTAGGTCGTGAGGCAGTTTTGGCGCGTTGAACAGGGACAGAGGCGGCACCGAGCGCGGCACCGGAAAGAATACCAAGTCCGGGGTTTGCGGCAGGCGTGGGGGTGGGCTTCCCGAATACCTTGTCGGAAATCTCGTCTATCTCATCGTCCGACAGAGGATTGTCGGCTTCAATGACCTTTGTTTGACCATTGCGTGAGAGTTGGTAACGCATTTATGGAAGTACCCTGTACGTCGTGCCTTTTTTGGTGGTGCCTGCCGTGCCTCGCGGTTTTGGTTTGATTGTCCCTGTCGGCTTTGCTTTCGGCGTAGAGACAGCAGGCGGTCCCGATGTCTGCTCCCAACTCCCGCCATTGAACCGAAACCACTGTCCGGTCTTACCGCCGTCACTACTCGAAAAGTACGGTTCGCCCTGTTTTGGATTGGCAGGGAACCCGTGAGAGGAGGATGCGCCACCTGTGAGGACGGACATTCCAGAATCCGTACTTCCCTTCACCGGCGCACCTGTAGAAGTAATCTCCTGCCGATGCTGCTCTAACAAATCCCGCCACGGTCGCGCCTTTTGTTCGCTCGCGTTGATCTCATCTGCGTGACGCCTGATGTCCATATCTATGCCGGAAATAATCCCCGGTCCCGTTCGCTGCAATACCTGCCAATCTTGATACGCCTTTACGTTGGATTGCGGCGGCTCGGGCGCGTTCATCAGATCGCTAATCGTCTGCTTCCTCTGTACTAGTGTGCTATTGGTCTGCTTGAGAGCGGAGATATTCTTGTCGTACTTGTCTACCGTCCCCTGCAAGCCACGCAAGGCAGTCACGGCTTTGAAGTCCGTCGTATGCCCTCCGCTATCCAGCCTCGCGTATCCGAGGGCTTGCTGCGCGACATGGTAAGCTTTCTCTGCTTCTACCCGCGCATTCGCCGTTGCCTCTATCGCCTTATCATGGCGAGAACGCTCCTCCGTGGTCTTGTCCCGGTCAGTGTACATGCTGATAAGGTTCTGCACCTTCGGGTCACGCAAGGCATTTTCCGTCGCTGTTCGGGCTTGCAAGTTCTCCGTTGTCGCCTGCTGTTGTCCGATCTTTGCAGCCACCCCCGGCAATGGTGCAGACGACAATCCCCCCTGTCCTGCCTGCATACGGTCAATGATGCTGAACGGGTTGTCGGCAGGCGTCTGATAGTTGAGTTGTGGCGTCTGGAGTGGATTCGGTGCGCCTCCTACCCCTGACGGTACGGCAGGCGGAATAACCGATGGCGCCACACTTGTAGCCTGTCCGAAGGGTGATTGCCCCTGCTGTTCACCTTGCTGCCCGCCGACTTGCGAGAACGGATGCAGATTGTTCTGCCCCATGTGCGCGGCAGTTTCAGGTGTCAACGGATTCCCCTGATGGTCAAACTGATGCGCTAAGATCATGGCCTGCGTGTAAGCGTCCAGCGATCCCGCACCGCCCGCCCGCGCCTGCTTGTACACATCCATGAACTTATCCGCAAACACTTTCCCGTACTGCTGCTTCAACTTCTCCAATCCGAGCATTATCTGCCCGTCATGGTATTCGTCGGATTGCTTCGTCTTGGTGATGTCCAACTGATGCCGCTGCGTGGCGAGGTCATTCTCGAAATCCTGTTGCTTCTGGCCTGCACCGAACGCCCTGTCCGTGTTCGCCTGACGCTGCGTGTCCTGCGTCTGCTGATACGCCGTCTGTGCCGCCAGTGCGTCCTGTGCGGCGTCCTGCGCGTCCTGTTGGGCCTGCTGATCGACGCGGCGCATTTGGAGTGCCTGACCGCCTTGATAGCCGGAAACAAAGGTACTGAATGGATTGTCCATAATTCCCGACTCCTTAATAGCCGTAATTACCCGGCGACGTGCCAAACATCGGGTAATCCGTCAGGCTGTTCCCCGCATACGCCCCGAACGGATTAGAACTTGCCGACGATGCCCACGGCAGGGCGGCAGGCTGTTGTGTGAAGGGGTTGTCGGCAGAGAACGGGCCGAGGTTGGTATAATCCGCCGTCTGATTGTTCCCGCTCCCCGAACCCGATGTCGCCCCATGACCCCCGAAGATGTTAGGCAAGGAACCGAATCCGCCACCGGAACCGAACCCGACAAGATTCGTCAACCCACCGAGGGAATTGTTAAAGTTCGCATCGCTCTGGTTCTGCTGCTGTTGGTACTGGTTCGCCGCCGTCTGCGTCTGCCCCGCGAGGTTCGCCGTCCCACCTGCCGCCGTCTCCTGCTGCCCCGTCCCTACCTGATTGATCCCCTGAAGGTACTGCATTAGCTGCTGGAGGGCGTTCTGCCGGTCGGTCTTCGCCTGCTCCCCGAAAGCGGCTTGATGCTGACTTATCAGACCACCGAAGCCCTGCCGGATGTTGGCCTCGGCATTGGCGATATAGCGGGGGTCGTTTATGCCTTTTTGGGCGAGCGAGTTTCTGAGTTGTTCAATAGCCGTGTTTTGACGCTTGGTAAGGTCGTCTACATGGCCGTTTAGAATGGTCTGCTGATCGGGAGTTAGTGCGAAGGGATTCCCGATCTTACCGTTTACATCTTGATTGATACCGGCATTGGCCTTGAAGTTGCTAATCAGTCCCGGCACCTGGGAGGAGAACATCTGTGTGTTCGCGCCACCTTCGTTGCTGAGGGTGTTGTATTGGTTTCCGGCGTTCGTGCGAAAGCCTGCCGCCGTGGATGCGTTGGCGTCTGCTTGATGCTGATTTGATTGATCTCCGTGAATCCCTAGTAAACTCATGTCGTTTATTTACCTCGCTTTAACAAGGCTTGTCCTACCTCGTCAACACTCCCTACCTTGATAGTCGCCACCGTCTTAAATCCCAACGCCGCGAAAGGCTTGTGTGGACTGCCTGCCGCTTCGGTCAACATGAACTGCTCCGCGCCCCGTGTCGACAGGTGCTCATACGCAAACAGCAGAAGACGGTACACCGTTCGGGGAGATTGGCCTTTGTTCATCCAGAGGTTCCCGATCTCCACCGTTCGCGCACCGAACCAATCTTCTCTCCACTTCGCGCAGAGACTTCCCACTACCTTGCCGTCTACTTCGCATACAAACGCATTCCCGGTACTCACCGCTTCATCTACCATCCGACAGATGCGGGCAGGTTGCGCAACTTGTAGGTCGGACACCTCGACGACGTTTTGAATGTGCTGTCCGAGTGTCAGAATGTCGCGGCATTGGGCTAGTCGGAATACGATTTCCATGCTGACAGTATACCACGCCATTCAGTACCGATAGATAAGTTCGGCAACGTCACCCCCCACCGTTTTCTGCACCCAGACCGAGGTGACAATACCGGGATTGAAGATACCGATGGTTCCGCCCGGTATCCACTGGCCTGTTCCCGAAGTCGGAGCAGTAGCGGAATTCAACTTGACACGGATCGGACTTCCTGCCGCGTTACTGCCATCCGTGGAGACTACCGCCAACGCGCCTAATTGAATACCTGAATCCACCCCCGGAAAAGGCGTCTTGCCCGCCGCCGCTAATGCTGCTAAACTTGCATAGTCCACGCCATCTGTAGCGATAACGCGATAGGATGTAGAACTTGCAGAGAACTTTGCGACGGGCGTCTCGTTGGGATATTGAGGAAAGACAATCATGGTTTATTTCCTTTCAGGATATTCCGCCTGCACCACCGGAGAAGCGGACAACTTTGCGCGTAGTTGGATAAGAGAGACTTGCGGTCGGGTTCCCACCGCCCGCCACAGGTGCCGCCGACGTAGTGACACTCACTGAGGAACTATTCACCACCCCGCCGTCTGTGTCCGTCACCACCACCCGATACCAATAAGTTGTGTTGGCGGTCAAACCCGTATCGCCGTAAGAGGTGGCGGAACTGTTCGGTCCAATGTTTGAAAAACTCCCTGGCGATCCTGCAACGTCAGGCGCACGTTGGAACTGATAGTTATAGGGCGACGTTCCCCCGCTCGCTGCCGTGGTAGAGACGGTCAGGGTGGTGGCGGTGACAAGGGAGGTGCTGACGACGCCGGTTGCGAGAAAACTCCATGTTGTATCCTGGTTAATGTGGAATGCGGTGTCGGAATCAAAGACGATCCGCTCTCTGACGTACCCCGCGTTGTACATATCCGCGCCCGCGTCAACCACATCCCACACGTCAAAGCCCGCGATCCATACGTCCTGCCCGGCAACCTTTTGGACGAACGAAGGTTGTGCGAAGTAGAGCGTTGTGCCGATGAGCGGAGCCGGTGCTTGCCATACGGATGTTGGCGTACTTGCCGATAATCCTAAAACGGTTGTGGCTACCTGATACTGCGCGGCAACCTGCGTCTGCGCCCCGTAGAGCAGACCCTTCCCCGTCATTAAGAAGATATAGCCGTTGCGCTCAAACATCTGCGGGGCTTCCTGGTTTGTTCCCGCAAATATAGTACCCCCTGTCGCCGTAAACGAGCAGTTGCCCGTTGCCGAGTCCGCTTTGTACGCTACAACATGATCCCCGCCGACAGCAGAGTTCGTGTACACAAACCACACATCGTTATTGCTCTGCACAAAGGCGCAACAGTCCTTGACTCCGAAACCGTCAGGTTTGAAGGGTGTTGCAACGTTGGTAAAGGCGCTTGCAGGAGTCGGCGCGTAAGAGATCAGGCAGTAATCGTCGTCATTGTAGTTTACGGCGACGTGTGAGTAAATAAGGTACTGCTTGTTCGCGTCCCCGGCTGTATTGGGATTGCGTATCATCGTCGGGCGCTCTATGTGCTGTTCGCCCGCAACAAGCCCCGGCAAGGTGGAGAGAACGTAGAAGGGTGAACCGTCCGCATTCGGGCTTTCCCAATTCAAAAGGTCGGTTGAACGATAGAGACACGTTCCGTAGTAGAAGTTCCCATCGGGCGGATAGGCCCCGGTTTCAACATTGTCCGGGTTCATCTTATCGCCTAGCCGGTAGTAATACCCGCTATGCGCCGTGTCGTCTAAGTAATGCCCACCGTGCGATTCGATCCTCGCGCTACGAATGCCGCTATCCCAATCGTACTCCCCTTGCTGCACCGTCAAGAGAGGCGCGAACTGCGCGGGAACGTTGTAGTAGAACTCCACCACTTCGCTATAGTTAGTCGGACAGGAGGCGTCATAACAGACGACCTTCACCTTCTGCTGTACGCTCGTACTTGTCGGAGTAAACGCCCCGGTGTTACTCGCATTCGTCGGAGTCCCCGGTTCTGTTCCGTCGCTTGTCGCAAGCCAGTAACACGTTCCCGAAGTCGTGCGGCTTGTAAAGGTGATCGACTGCCCTACCGCGTACCGTCCGCTTCCGGGAGTTGCGCGAGGTCGGCAAGGTCGGTAGTTAGCCATCGCCAGGTTTACCGGCCCCTCCCATGCCAACTCCGTAAAGTCAAACGATCCGCTCTTGACGTTGATAACATCCCAATACCGATGACTCCCTGCTCCGCTTATCGCCTTCCTATTCCACGCCCCTCGGAATGTGCTACCGCTTGAGGTCGGATAGTCTGCCGTTCCAAGAGGGATAAAGGTACTTGTCAGGATGATGTAGGTTATGTTATCGTCGCTGTAGCGCAGGTTTGCCCCGCTCGTAAGCGTTGCAAAGTTAGTCCCTGTTCGGTCAAAGCGGGGTATCCATAGCATCGCGTCAGGCGTGACGTTTACGCCCATATCCTGCCCTATATGGATCGTATTACCCGTAGCGTTGGAGGCGTAGAAGGTCGTCGTATCGTCGTCATTAGACTTCGATAGGGCGTATGTGGGGCTAAAGGCGGTGGAGCCTATCGCCGTTCCGATATATTCAACTGCACCTGTGGTGGGCATAAAGTAACCTTTTCTTCGGGTACACTGTCAGATAAAGCGAAAGGAACCAAAACCGAAAATGAATCCTCAGATACTCAAACAAATAACCGAAAAGCATCCTATTCCGTGGAAACTCGGAACTTCTTTCTCCGAATCGTGTTCGGTGAATGATGCCAACGGCAATAGTATTTGCAAAGTCACATCTCGCAATCCCGAAGGCGTCCCTGCGGAGATACTTGCAACTCTCCTGATCGAGTCTGTTCAATACGAACTTATCGAGACTACCCCAACGTCCAACTTCTTCCAGGGCGAAGACGGAAAACAGTATGTCGTTTGCGCCGATCCGGTCGCGCAGACCATCACCATACGAGGAGTAAATAACGACTTTCTCCACACCTTTCCCAATCCCTAAAGTAATGCCAACTACTGCCGAGAGTATTCCGCCTTCTCAGTACCGATACTCCACTATCACCAACCCCGTAACCAATGCCGTCAAAACGGTCATCACGGCACCAGAGAGGGAGAAACTTGCAGGATCTATCCTCAGCCCCGCTATGTAGACCTTCAAACTCCCTGCGGTCGGTGTATGCGCTAAGGTGTAGTTTGTGTTCAGTCCCGACACTGCCCCTGTCGGTTTCTCGTTATCCACAAAGTTATACGATATGCCACCTGCGCCGGTCGCACCTGCCGCTCCCGGTGCACCTGTGGCCCCAACACTTCCAGTATCGCCCTTCACGCCCTGTATCCCCTGCGCTCCAGTTGCGCCAACGCTGCCCGCATCGCCTTTATCCCCCTTCGGGCCAACAGGCAGATTATCGCTTGAGAGAACGCCGCCAAAACGTGTCATGCCACTATCCCCTTTGCTCGGAGGTCTTCGATAAGCGTTCCGAGCGTGTCCGCAATCTCATCCAGCGTCGTAGCATTCGCATCATACGCCCGGTCTGTGGTCACGTTGGTAATGTTGTACGTCTGCGTAGCACCGAACGAAGCGTTGGTCGCAATCCTGTACCACTTACTCGCCCCGTCTGACTGAAACCAATAAGCCGCATCTGACGGAATAGAAACCGTGTCTATCGTGTCATCAGAACTCGACGGAACCAGAGTAACGGCATTTACCCCATTGTTGACTAACCTAACTATCGAGGTCAGCATGGTCACAGTCGGCAGAAACGTGAAAGACGCCGCTGCGCCCGATGCGGTAAAAATCACCGTGCCGTTGTTGTCCGTGGTCTGCATCACGTCGTTGGAATTGGTCAAATCCACGACACGGATACCAGGCGCGGCAACGGCTTGCAGGCGATTCAGGGCGTTCGTGATATTCACGAGGCTCTGTTCGGTCTGATAGCCTTTACCAGGCAGGACTTCGCTAACTAATCGGGTCGGCGCAACCACTAGACTTTAATCCCTTTTGCGTGCAATGTCGCCTGCACCGCTATGCTGTCGTCTACAAAAGAGAGACCGTCAAACGCATCTACTTCAACGACGTACCGCCCCTGTGCCCATTGACGTGCCCATTCTTTTTGCTCCTTTGTGTTGTTCTTGGAAACAAAGGTTCGGTTCGGCTTTACGCAGCTCCGAAACATACCGATATGTGCCTGCATGGATTCAATCATCATCCGCTCACTTTCGTGTAAGGGTATCGCCCCTTGATATGCTCCGCAAGGTACTTGCCTGCACTCGGGGCACTCATCAATCCGATGTACTCCGATTCAGGAACGCCCGCATATTGGCCTACATCGCCGAGAGTGCCGTTCTTGCCTTTGAAACCAACCTCCATGACGTTATTCTCCCACCCCACATCAGCGAGGTTACTTGACTGAACCGGAAATCTCACCATAGTCTTTCCTTTCAGGCCGTTGACGGAGAAAAAATTTCCTCACCCTACCAGAACGGCCTCTATCAACTGATCGCTCAACTCTACCCCCGTGCCTGCAAGGTTCACCGTAATATCGAATGCCCTGCCGGTCGCGGAGGCAGGAAACTCCTGCGAGAACAATATCCCCTGCGCGGAGTCGGATTCGATACTTGCGAGGGTGTAGGTTTGTGTGCGTCCATCTACCGTCACCACCACCGTACCCGACATCGAGGTACCGCTTCCGAAGATCCGCCACCTTGCAAGCCTCTTCTGCGCGGCCCTCGGTTCCTGCATCCCGATCTCGTTGCGTTCCTTCGACGGCATGGTAAAGTCCAGAAACCGGGTACGGACAGACATGCCAGTTGTGGCGACGTTTTGGCTGATGAGATCCAACAAACTGATCTTCTGCGCGTCGGTGCGCCCCATAAGCGCCAATGCGGGCGAGTTCGGCGGATATGCCACCACCGCACAATTCACCGTGACGCCCACAGAAATTGTGAGCCATTTGCGGGTATCGACGTTAAAGGCATACATGCTTGTACCGATGCACAGGACATAGTGCCGCTGAACGAAGAAGGCGGTCGCGGCATACATCGAAGCAATCCCCGCCGTGGTGGACATCAGGGTATAAAATTTGTCATCCAAATCCCCGCTGATCTTCTGAACCTCAAACTGCTGACCAATCGCATACACGCCGTCCTGAGACAGAAACAGCACTTCGTTGTCACACCGTATCATCGCATCAGGGCTTACGTTCCCATGATCGGACACCTTGCGCGGTATGAAGTCCACGATTGAGTCACCGAACAGTACCCACGTTGAGCGTCGTCGCCCGATACACAGAACGGAACCCAGAGACGCCAATCCGGTCACGTCGTTACCACTATCCGAAGAAATCTGTAAGGTGATTCCGTCATTCGGGTTTGTCACCTGTTGGTTCACATCCAGCAGTAACCCGGTTGTAGAGAACTGCGTTGCACTCCCAAAGTTACTGATTTGAATACTGTTCGCATCACTATTCACATTCAGAATCACATAGTTCTTATGCGTCGTGATGATCGAGGCGGGTAGCGGCGGGTCGTTTTGACCGAAGTTGGGCGCACTCGCCCCCGCTGCCACCTGCGCGTCCGTAAAATTGTCCGTCAACACCACGCCGCCGCCCTTGTTGGTCGTGGAACCGATTTTGTAGTACAGCGCCCCGTTGCCGGTAGTAGCATAGATATTCGCGCTCACCACGTCCGCAAAGGTGGTGTTAAACCCTATCGGCATCGTGATGTCACCCACATCCGTTAAGCCCCCACCGAAGGCGAGAACGGAGGAAGGAGGAGAGGGACTGCTTTCTCTGCCCTGATTGTCCACCGTCGTGAAAACATAGGTTCTGTTGCCGGTAGGGTTCTGTGGGCCTCCAGGCGTCCGCAAGGCGACGGTGAGGGCGTTCATGGTCTGCAATCCCATGTTGTACCAATCACCGTTAGCGAGCATCCGGTAGTTGGCGATGTTGTTCTGATCCTGCACCCCGTACAGTTCTGGCCCGAACGCTGCGAAACGACACCGGAGAGCGTTGAACACGCCTATCGTGCCGCCCTTGTTGTCAAACGTCGGCGGGTACGTCAGCGTCCCCCCATCCGCAGGAGATACGAGGGCGTAGGAGGTAAGAACTTGCGCGGAACCACTATAGAGGGCCATCGCCAGTCGTGCCGGTGCGGGCGTGGTCGGTGTCGGGCCGGAGTTTATTACCACATCCTGCTGTGGGAGCCACCCTAAACCGTAGGCGTTGGATGTGACGGAGGCGAGTGTTGGCGTAAAGGTCAGGTCTACGTTTCGCACGTTCCCCCGGATCTTGCCCAATCTATCGCACAGAAAGTTGACAAGAGATTGTGCTTCCAGCGGGCCGAGGGCGGCGGGATCTTTCGCAGAGTTCTGTCCCTGCGGTGCTGATACGAGGTCATGGGATAACCGGGCGATGTGTCTATCCTCTCAGAACTTGAATAGCAAACTTAATACGCTTCGCTATTTTCCGCCACCACGAAACACGAATTAGTCCTACCGCTTCGTAAGCAAATAAGTGCTTTGTTGGCGACAGTTCAACATCACTCATGCTTCGATGAGGGGCTTTAAGGAAAACCTTGCCATCTTCTACCCGATAAAACTCTCTCCATCCCACGCAAGGAACCAGTTTCTTACCTCGTTTTTGCAATTCTTCTTGTGTCATCACTTTATTCCGTTCGGGCCACGCATCCGGCCTGCCTTAAACTGTTTCGGGGTCATCGGCTTCGGCGGTGCGCCTGCATTGCTGACCTTGCCCTGCGTAACAGGGGTTGCCATACCGGGCGTCGGCTTCATCGGCGTGCTGATTTTCACCGCAACCGCCGCTTTCGTCGGGCGCGGGGTGGAGGGCATGGGTTTTGGTTGTGCCTGCATGACGGGCGGTATGATGGGTTGCGGTGCGCGAACTGGCATGGTCGTTTTCTTCATTATAGTTTCTCATTTCTCGCAATGGCGGCATTGGCCCAGAAGCAGGCGGTTTCGAGTTCTGTGATTGCAACGCTTCGTTCTCGTGACGGCGGGCAGAGCGTCAGCAGGAGAGTGGCGAAGTCCTTTGCGCCGTTACGAATGGCGATATATCGCTCCTGCTGTCCGGGCAGAGGCGGATGGTAGGTAAAGTTGTTCTCGTTGCGCTTCAGGTCGTCTTCTGTTGGTTCGTACAAAGGTTTTTGCTCCTTATGGTATAATGTCCCCACCTTGCAGGGGAAATGCGTAAGACGGGATGGTCCGCTATGATCGAGCGGGGCTTCGCGAAACGGGGCATTCCAGCAGTTCGAGTCTGCATTCCTGATCCTTACGCCGGGTAGAGGAAGAGGGGACAAAGCGCACGTTTCCTTTTCCTCTCTCTAAACCCACCTTATCCGTCTCCTCGACGCCGCAACAAGCGACGGCTGTAACGCCTCATTCCCCCGATTCAGCCATTTGATAATATCGTCTATCCCCCGCGCCGACGATGCCCCGTAGAGTTGCAAATGCTGAACTGCCATCGGTTGATCGGGTCGCATCTGACACAACTTCACCACCGCCATATCTTCAATGACCTCAATATAGTCCATTGGCAACTGATCCAACGTTGCCTGATCGTTGGTGAAGTTGGGCAGTCCTGTTCCTACCCACAGCGTAAGTGTGCCTGACGTATCGGGTGCAGGCAGAATTGCCAGTTGGTAGGCTTCGAGGAAGAACCAACGCGGCTGTCCGGGGTTTTGCAACTCCATCGTCTGCCCCTGTCGATCCAACTGCCTGTAATCAGTCGGTTTCAGTCGTATCGGGGTGTCTCCAGTGGTCCATATCACCCGCTTGACCTCATTGATACTATTCTGCAACCCGTAGATATGTCCCTGAAGCGGTATCCACAACGGGCCATTCGCGGATTGCGCCGACACGTCAATTGTCACCGAGGTTGCGGAGTGAAACATCGTACGGCGGCTGATTTCACGGATGCTATCCCCTATCGCCTGATTCAACACCACGTTTGACGGCCACGATTCTCCTGCGGGTTCCTCGCCTGGAACCGCCCCGTCGATGTCGTCAATAGGCGGCGTGATGCCCTTCTTGCGGCGGATGGTATCGCGCATGTTCGGACGCGTGATAAAGGTTTGCGCGCTGTCGGATTCTTGCCACACGTCAGGAACCGCCATTACTTGCCTCCCTGTGCTTGACCCGTCGCCTGCATACGCTGCTGTTGCGTGTTTATGGGCGTCATCATCAGGATGTTTCGGGCGACTTCTACCCCGGTGTCATCGTACCCGTTCTTCCACTGATAGACCTGAAGCATGGATTGTGCGGCCAACTGCTGAAACGCCGGGTATCGGCTCTGTGCTTCCACCGACTGCGCTTCACGAGCAGAGAGCAACATCACGGCCCAATAGACGAGACAGAATTCGTAGTCGTCCGGGATATAGGCAGGAACGTCGGTGTCGGTAAGCAAAGCACTTTGACCCGATGCGGCAGAGAATGTGAGAATCCCCGCTTCGGTAGGGGCAGGCAAAAGGCCGATCTGTACACCGGTTGTGATAAACTGAGAAGGACGCGTCGCGGGTTTGTACTGCTGAAACTGCGTATATGCCTTCGTGGAACCGTAATATTGCTGAGGTTGGAGGCGGTTGGTGTTCCCATCCGTTCCTGTCCATAGCACGTCAAGAATCTCGGTAGCGTGAAATACTCCACCACCGGGCGGTTCAATAGTTGACACATTCACCCATGCAACCGAACGCTTGTCAGTCGTATAAGCAGGTACAGAAATCGTGTAATCCGTGAATGGCCCCACCCGAACGATTCTATTCAGGGCTTCGATAGCCTGATTGATAGCGGTGTTGATGGTGGGGTTGTCAGGGTCAGGTTGGGCAGTCGGAAGTGCGCCTGCCGCACCGGAGGAGGTGTCGATAGGCGGAACGATAGCGAGAAGCCTGCGCACGTCGTCTCTCATATCCGCTTGACTGTGTAATGCCATTTAGAAAGGATTCCCCTATGCGCTACCTGATACCGATTGTTCTCGCCGCTGTTGTCGGATGTGGCAGTGGTTCATCTCAAAAGTATACAATGTATACGAAAACTGTCGTCTTCTTAGGTGATTCCCTTGCAGGCGGGTCGTCACACGCTCCGAACGTCACCACCTACCCGAACCTTATCCCCGGCATCGTCAGCATCAACAGAGGAATCGGCGGTGACACTTCGGCACAAATGCTTGCCCGAATCCAAGAGTGCTTTGTCCCACACCCGGAAACACTTGTCCTCGAATGCGGATTGAACGACATTCAGAACGGCGTCTCTGCGGCGTCCTACCGCGAAAATGTTGAAGCCATCATCCAGCAGTGTCACGTCCATAATATCAAAGTTATCCTCTGCACCGTACCGAATACCAGTGTGGGCGATCCTGCCCCACTCAACGCCTCTGTGCGCTCTCTTGCCACCGAATACGGGTGTAAGGTCGCGGACATCGAATTAGCCTTACAGAAACCCGGTCTCCTTGAAGCGGATGGCGAGCATCCCAATCAACAAGGCCAAAACCTGATCGCTGCCGTCATCGGTCAGGCATTGTAGTACAGTGTCAACGTCAAGTTCGTGGTCGTGAACTGCGCCGTGTTGCCGGTATAGACGGCGCTGAAAAAGTCTATGATCGTCCTGAGCGTCAGCACCCCGCCCGCCGCCGCGTTGATGAGTGCTAGAATGCTTGCGTTAGTAGAAGGACTGCTAGGTGAGAAGGACGGGTCAAAATGCCCGTCACCTGTCACCACCTGACTACTCGCCACGCCCTCTATAGAGGCAGGCGGCGAGAGTTCCAACTGAATCGGCACTCCTAAAATCGGGTAGGTATACGACCAATCGCCTGCCCATTGGAACGTAAAGGCGGTATAGGTTTGGGCAGGCACCGAGAAGGTGATATTCGGGCCTGTGAACGATGAAGCAATATCGTCACAGGTGATGACAAAACCCTGATTAGAGGCATACAGCACCACCATGCTCGCGTCGGGGTTGGTGCCTCCGCCCGTGCCGCCCTCCGATGCAGGTGTATCCCTCCCCCCATTTGTCAGGAAAACCGAACCTCCTTGAATGTCTACGGAGGACAACCCGACGCCCTGACCCTCTGTTTTATCCCAGTCGAAGCCGTTACCCGTGCCGTCTACCTGTGTGCCGTAGTCGTCCGTTACGATCAGGTCAGAGTAGGTCCAGAAGCCGGTTTGTTCGTCCTGCGTTCTGAACCCCTGCTGACGTAGTAACTGAGGGTTATTTCGGTAAGGTAGAGGGAATCTGCGTAATGGCATTACTCGTCCTTTTCAGGATCTTCCACGGTAATTTCCACGGTTGGTGTGAACGCTATCTTCATGGCGTTGAATTCCATCAACGCGCCTCGGATCTCGTCCACCGCCTGCTTATCCTGTTCAAACGCCCTCTGCGCCAGCAGTTGACTGAGTTCAACACTCCGCTTCTCGATGTACTCTAAAACGTCCATTGCATTCTCCTTTCAATGCGCCTTCGTTTAAGTTGTTACCGGGCAGAGCGGCGAAGGAAAGACCGCCTCTTCGGGCTGCACTCCCTAGCCCGGTAACGCAGTTTAGACCGGAACGAGGGTCACGGAGACAATCGCGCCAGTGATGGAGCCAATCGTACCGCCCCACTTCACCGCTAACCGATCCCCTGCCGCAAGGGTCTTCGTCGCCACGGTGGTAGTCACGCTTCCGACCACGCGCGTGTTCGCCGTGGTGTCAAAGGTCATCACGGCAGTAAGCACGCTCGTACCGCCGCCTGGGGCCGTGGTGCCGGTGTCCTTGATAACGTCCACGGTCGGAACCGTCGCCGTCGAGGAGCAGGAACAGGATGCTGCCTTCACGCGATAGGCACGGTTCGCCATGAAGAAGGTATAGGAACTTCCCGACACCGGGACGCTTGCGGGCAGGTATTGCTGCCAGATCGCATCAAACAGCCCCGCCACAGAGTTCACCAACACTTCACCAGGCACACCAGTACTGACTGCCGCGCCGGGGATAAGGTTGATGTTCCCACCCGCCGCCGTGCCGCCCGTACCACCCGCGCCTGCTGTCAGTGTGATCGCACCACCCGCGATAGAGCCGGAACCGTTGCCGCCCGCGCCTGCCGTGATGGTGACTGCGCCTGCCGCGCCGCCCGTCGTGGAACCCGTACCGCCCGCGCCCGCCGTGATGGCAACCCCACCGCCCGCACCACCTGTGACGGCATTGGTTCCGCCGCCTGCGCCTGCGGAGAGGGTAAGCAATCCGCCTGCGCCTCCGGTGCCGGTAGAAGTGACGACTGCGCCACCTGCGCCCGTGGAGACCGTGACCGCCCCGCCTGCGCCACCCGTGGAGGTGCCAGAGGTACCGCCTGCATTGCTGCCGAGGGTGACTGCCCCGGACGCACCGCCTGCGGTTCCGGTTGTGCCGGTTGCACCTGCTGCCGTGGTGATGGTCATGGCACCGGATGCCGCGCCTGCGCCTGCGGTTGGTGCGCCTGTCCCGATAGTCAGGACACCCGACGCGGAGGTTGTGCCGCCGACGCCGGTAGAGATTGCCACCGCCCCCGACAACCCACTTGTACCACCGGCACCGGAGGTAATCGTTACCGCCCCTCCTGCGCCTGTGGTCGTGCCCACGCCGCCGATCATCGAAACCGCACCACCTGTGCCAGCCGTTGAGAGCGCCGCGCCTCCGGTGAGAGATGCTGCGCCGCCGTTACCCGTCGCGCCTGTTCCAGACCCACCGCCGATGACGCTTGCTGCGCCTCCTGCGCCGGTTCCAGCCGCACCGCCTGCACCACCGGTCAGGTTCACGGCACCACCCGCGCCGGAGGTGGTGCCACCTCTGCCGCCTGTGATACCGCCCGCGCCGCCAGCCCCGGTCAGATCCGCTGCGCCGCCTGTGAGAGTGGTTGCGCCACCGTTCCCGCTGCCTTTGCCGACGCCGCCCGTGCCGGTGACTGCCCCGCCCGCGCCGTTTGTGCTGAGTGCCGCACCGCCGACAGAGGTGACGGCACCACCTGCGCCGGTTGCGCCTGCACCCGACGCACCGCCTGTGATGACGACCGCACCGCCTGCAAACGCGCCATTTCCTGCGCCGCCTGTTGCCGTTGCGTTGCCGCCTGCACTGCTCGATCCCGCCGCGCCGATGATACCCGCTGTGGTGATGGTGGTGACGTTCACGCCGTTGAGTTGTATGATACCGGTGCCGTCCCCATCGGGTCCGTTCACGGCAAGGTTTGATAGATGCGTATATTCAGGCATTGCTCACTTCCTTTCTGCTTTATTGTAAGCAATGACATTAAGCTCCTGCGTTTCCGTAGCAGCCCCTCCAGTCCGACGAACCACAGACAAAACGTGAAGTAGATACAAACACGTATGCCTGTACTCCAATCGCGTAATCGGTGGTGATTTCGGCCTCCTGCCGGATAAGGAACTGGAGGTAATGGTTATCCGCCACGATGAACCAACTGTTATTCGTGCCGGTGGAACCCGATGCCTGGAAGTAGGGCCACTCGATAACGTCCGCATCGTTTTTGTAGATGTTGAGGTTTCGATCCGCCGTCCCTCTCTCCCAATCGCCGCGCATGATCTGATTCGCCACGCGATGCAGGACAGGGTTCACCACCAATACACGCGGGTTGTTCTGCAAAAACTGCGTGTTGTTCGCGGCTTTCTGCTGCCGGATGTTCACCGCGCCCGCGTCATAGGTGGCAAAGGACAGGTCGCCGCCCGATGAGGCGCGATTGCTGACGGTTACGCCGCTATTGGCCTGACTGATCGGGTGCGCGGTGGAGAAGAGAGGCTGTCCGTCTGCCATCTGCGGGGTATTGTTGCCGACAGTGGCGAAGGCGATGTTTTTGAAGAAGTTCGCCGCCACGATCTCCTTGAGCGTCTGATGGGACACAGCCAACTGACCGCCCTTTGTGGGAAGGACTTTCGCCATGACGCCGTACTGGTCGTCCTTCCAGTCCTCGTACGCCAATATATCACCGAGGGCGTAGTTGACCGGGGTGTACCGCTTACCGAAGGACGGCTTGAACTGACCCTGCGCGACGCCTTCACCGGGTCCACGGCGCAGCGGGAGACCGTACATCTCCCAGTTTTGTTCATCCGTATACCTGCCGTCCATTTGCCCCATGTGGAAAATCTGAGGCAGCACGGTCGGCCATGCGTCGTATGCTATTCCAAACTGCTTGGAGATGCCTTTGCTGAAAAGTGGAGTCAGGTCTTGACTCATCTGTGGTGAGGTTCCTTGTCCTCACTCGCCCTCGTGAAACGCGCCCTGACAACGAATATCTATCCGGGGGAAAATCTCCAGGGCGGGAGAGTTTCAGGGGCCAGCCTATCCCCCGGAACTGGTAACGCGGGGTTTACGTCGCCGCCGCGTAAAAGATACCGGTAAGGTACTGCTGATACGCAGGCTTGACCGAGAACAGGTACTTGCACTGCGTGGAGGAGACATTGAAGAACGGATCGGTCTCGTTGACCGCCGTCACCTCGCCCACGATGTCGGCAGTGACCGAGGACTCATTTGCCGCAAAGTCCACGGTGTTGTAAGTCTGAATCCCGATGGTGTGGCCGATCTTGGTAGAGGAGACCGTCACCGCCGCATTACCCGACGCCTGCGCACGGATATAGAACTCGCTGTCGTCGTTGAACACCTGCACGAGCAGGCGGGCGTTGCCAGTCACGGGGTCAGTGTCGATACCTGCGGCGTAGGAGGGCAGAGGGTACTGCGGCGCGGCACCTGCGGCGACAGTAGAAGGTGGGGTGACGCCTCCGACCGGCGCACCTGCCGAATCGGTCTTCACGTCGTGCTTCGCCACGCCCAACAGTCCCGCCACGGAGGTGTTGGTAAAACTTGCGGCAATCATCGTGCTTGTCAGTTTGCAGACCCTTACCGTACTGTTGGCGTTGTTGAGAACAACGATGTCACCGGCGCTGATGGTCTGCGATACGTCCACGTCATAGCTTCGCGTCAGTCCCGCCCCCATATTGGAGGAGCCTGCACGCGCAAAATCAACAGAATGAGACACTGTTCGTTTTGTCCTGTCTCACATCCCCCAAGTGAAGAACCCCATGCTATTATCCGGCAACGGGCCTCCGGGGTGGGAGGCTTTCAGTGATCAGCCTAAGATGCCGGATATATGATTAACCTTTTCGCGCAGCCGCCGCAGCCATCGTATTGCGCGGCCTCACGCCCGCAGGGATGGACACGATCTTCCCGCCTCCCTGTGATTGCCTGTAGGCTTCTTGTCTATCCCCCCGTGCGCCCTCCTGGGTCTCGGAGCGTGTAGGCGTCTGATGGCGTCCTCCGTTGCGGTACTTCGCCTGTTCCGCCTCGTAACGTTCCTTGCCAATCTGCTTGACGACCATCTCCACCGGCATACCCGCAAACTGACCGCCGATCAGACCCGCCTGCACGTTGCGTTGATGCTGCTGTTGTGCGCGTGCGCCGTACTGACCGGGTTCGATCTTAAAGCGGGGGATCTCGGCAAACTCCGTCTCTTCCGGGTTCTCGGTCTGCGCGTCGAATTCCGCCGTTTCCCTCTGTCGCTGACGTTCACGCTCCTCGAACAAGGCGCGGGGCATAGCAGCAACCAACGTGTCGCCGTGGATGAAGGGATGGCCTTTTTCGTCGGTCAAGATCCTGCCACCTGGTGTCTCACGCTTGAACTCCCGCGAACGGTCCTTATGCTCGTATTGCTGCCACTCTGCCGGGTTGCGGATATAGGTGATAACCTCATCGTCCCGGACACCCATATCCTTCAACTCTTCGGGGGTACGGCTGAATTCGTCCCACCCATCGGGCAGCAAGTCGCGTGTCTCACCCGAAAGCAGCGGGGGCGTGTTATCGACGGTCTTTTCGTGCATCTTCGTGCCGGTGCCGGGTTGTGGTCCCGGTAATCCTGGTCGCATATCGTTATCTCCTATTGAGGTTCAGAATCCGCTGCGCTTCGTCCGCCGTCACGCCGAATTCTTCCATGTAAAACTTCACGCCGCTCGGTACACTTGCGCCGCGTGTTGCCGCCGCCGATCTGGTCGCGGTGGGAGAGACGGCAGGAGAGGGCGTTCGCTGTGAGGGTGGCAACAGTCGGGGAGGAGCGGCGGGGGCTTTTGGTTTCTCCGCAGGTTTCGGGTTGAAGAGTTCGGCGGCACGCGCAAACGCCGCGCCGGGGTCTTTTGTCGCCTGGATCTCCTGCCACACTACGATAGCGGCGGCTTCGAGTTGCGCCTCTTCCGTCACCCTGCGCTCTGCGGGCATGGTGGCAAGATGCGCTTCCATCGCTCTGCCATGCACCCGGTAAAAGTCGGGGGAAACGGCGGAACGCTGCTCCATCTGCCACGCCGCAATTGCCTGGGCTTGACGATCCTGCGCGGCCATGTAGCGGTACGTTTCCGCCGCCGCCGCTACCGGGTCGGTAATGGCGAGTTCATTCAACCGCGTGCGCACCTCTTCAGGCATCCCCTGAATGGTCATTGCAGGCGCGGCAGGTTTGTACGCCGGTTTCTCTTCCGGCGTCTGTGCGGTCGCTACAGGGGCAGGCGTTTCAGGTTCGGCTACGATCTGCCAAACGCCTTCATCGTTGGGTTTCCACTCGTTACCCGCATCGCCGGCATAAATCTGCGACGGGTCGTACTGCGCAGGAAAAGTTAGTTCTTCCTGCGATTCGGATTCCGCCTGCTCGTATTGAGTGCCCTCTGTTTCAGGTTCAGCCTCTTGCGGCGAGTTTTGCAACCCTTCCAGCAGTTGCAGATCCTCTTCGTCCATTATCATTCTCCTCGTTGCGGGCTTCCCGCGTCTGTCGGTTCACTTCGAGTGCCACCATCTGCGCGGGGGTCTTTATCATGGCGTCCAGTGCCTTCGCCTGTCCCTGCATGAAACGAAACTCTTCTGCCGTCTTCGCCTCCATCAACTTCTCAAGAGCGTTCTGACGAAGGGCAAAATAATAAGGGTAGATTTCCTGTGTCCAGATGTCGGAGTACAGAATGCGTTCCCAATTCGGCTGACGCTCCAGGTTATCGGGCGGCGTGAGTTCGATGACGGGCACGGTGGATTCGGGTTCAGGTTTTTGCCACCAGAAGCGCATTACTCTTCTCCCTCGAATCCCTCATCGGTATCATGGTTGCCGCTCAAGTGGTCGTGAATAAACTTCTGCGCCATGCCGACGCAGGTAAAACCGCCGCCGTAAAAGGCATTGCGAACCCGTTCTACGCCTTCATTACCTGCTTTGTCGTCCACATCCATCACGCAAACCAGAAGGGCGCGGTGACGGGTCTTCAGTTCGTCAATGAGTTCTTGTGACGAAGCCACGGCAAGCGGATTGATGACAAAAGTATCCTCACCCATTACGGCGTATCCTCTTTCTTGGTACTCTGATTCACCACCTTGCCCGTACCACGACAGGAAGCGCACTTCTTCGCGCCCTTCATGCCCGTGCCCTTACACGCCGAACAGGATTTTGCTTTCTTCAAGGCGATCTCCCTACAACCACACAAACTGAATAATCGTCGTATTCGCGCACAGAAGCCCAAACGCAAAGGACTGCGACGGATCAATAGACAGCCAACAGGTCTGCGTCTTGTGCAGATACAAATGGGTTACATCACCCGATTCACCCTTTAGAACTATGGTCCCGGTGTTGTCGGAGGGTGGCTGAATCCCCACCTTGACCGCGCCCGTCTGCACCGTAATTGCCGCAAAGGTGTTGGCGACAAAGGTCTGCTGCGTGCGGGTCTGAGGCGCGGCGGCGTTGGTCTCGGTCGGTACGTCGGCATGGTCGGTCTCGTTACCGGCGAGGTTGGTTTTCGTCCACGATGCGTTAAAGGTGCTGGATGCTGCCATTTACTTCGCCTCTCCGAAAATGTTGATCGCCTTCACCACTTCACCGGGTTTGCGTCCATACCCGAATTCGTTCATTGCGCCCCGCTTTTTGGCTTGCCCCCATGCCCATGACAGGAGAACCATATCTGCGCTTTCCTGATCCTGCATGACCGGGATTCGCACCACATCGGGCAATTCTTCCGCCGCAACTATCGCCAACAGGCAATCGTATGCTTCGCCCTTCTGCCGTTTGTCAATGTCCTTGTAGAAAATCATCTCCCACGTCAGACATTTGGCTTCCCAATGGGCCTCAGCGGAAATCCCCGATTCGAGTTCGATCAATGGCATCAGTTTTTTGCCTTCTTACCCTTCAAAACCCGGTTCGCTTTCGCGTCTACGGTCGCCTTCTGTGCAGGCGTCAGGTTCCCCTTTGCCTCTTGCTGCGTTGCGCGGGCTTTTGCGTTCGCTGCGTGCGCCCTGTCGCCGGGAGGGATCGGATATTTGCGCTCCGAAGGTAAGGCGAAATCAGATTTGGGCAAGGCTTTGCGTCTTGCAGTCGAAAACTTGCTCATCTCTCCGAACTCCCCTTTCTTTCCAGAACTCTGCCGACATTCGGTCAAGAAAATCCGTTCGATGTACGTCCAACGCTTCGGAAATATCACGCATCGCATATTGAACAGGCGTATAACCGCGAAACAGATCGTCAGCAATATCGTCAATGCTGCACGGTTCCCAATAGGGCAACGAATCAGGCCAAATGTAAGAACTCATTGCTGTAACAACGCTCCCCCACTCCCCGCAGGAGCGGTATTCAACCCACCCTGAGACGCCAATATCTGCTGTATCACCTGCGGCGGCACACCCGACGCCACCAACTGCGCGATATTGGCCGGAAGTTCCTGCGGTTGTGGCATCTGTGGCTCCGGGCCTATCCACTCCTCCGGTTGCCGTTCCCCCATATCCAAGAGGGCTTGACGCACGCCGTGCCAAATCAACGGCGCGAACTGGGGGCTGATCTGCATGACCTGCGCGAGTGCAGCGAAATAGCCCATCTGGGCCTGAATCTTCGCCTGTGTCAACTTCAACCGCATCTCCGGTGTCACGGTCGTGCTTGTAGCAGTAGGGACGTAGCGGTACAGCCCCCGCATGTTCTGCGCACTCACTTCCATCTGCTTGCCCTGATAGTTGAAACTCTCCTGCAACCCTTCGCCCTCAAACTGCGCATGCAATGCCACAATGCGGGCGGCTAACTCCTCCATGCTGCTTTGAAAGCCTTGAAGGAAGAGGTCGAACTTGGAGTCGGTGGCGGCAAGGACGTTCTGAATCTCCGCATCCTTGCGAACCTTCGCCTGCAACTCCCCATACCCTTCCGCTGCTACAAGCCCTTTGCCTCTCCCGACAATCGCGCCTTGTAACTCCATGCCTTTTTCGGCCTTACTGCCCCATTCCAGCGTCCGCAGGGTGTTCGGGTCGTCTTCGGGCAGTATCGCGCCGGGGTAGATGCTGAACGCGTTGTACTTTTGAATCCACTCCGCAGGGGCTACGAGTACCGGTGCCATCTCCAGGTCCATGCCATCTATGGTCAACTGAAGGTTTGCGTTCGCTTCATCTTGGAGCGTCGCCAGCAGTTGCATAGCACCGATTCCGAGCAGGCGATTCGGACGCGGGAGCATCGAAAAACTGATGTATGGCCGATCCGTGTAGGGTGATATGTCCATCAGGAACACAATCTGCTGTTGAGGGCATAACATACACATCAGGTCATCGGCCCTATACTGCTCCGGTATGGCGTCTTCATCGTCGCGCAGTTTCGGCATACGCCCGAAGTAGAGGAAGCACTCATAAAAACCGTCTTCGCGCACACTGGCGTTGTTCGAGGTGCCGTCGTATTCGTTGCGCACCGTCCGCAGTAAGTCGCCGCCCATAGAGTGCGTGGGGCCGAGGCGAATCAACTCTTCTACTGCCTCTTCGTCATAGCCATAATCCACCACACCGTCTAAAAGCTGATCCTCAGTGAGAAGCATCCTCTCACCGATACCGTAGGCGGTCTTGATGTCCTGACAGTCCGCAGGATAGAGGTAAATATCCGCTAAATCGGGTGTCCGAAACTCACAGCCCTGATGCGCGACTTCCTGCTGCTCGACTACCGCTTCTTCGTACTCCCGATCCTCTTCCCTCTGATGCCCCTCTACCAGCGGCATATCCGGGAATTCACTGTCGCGGAACATGCGTTTGCGAACAGGGCGAACCGTCTGCTTCCATCCCACAAACAACACCCCGCAAGGGTCTCTGAGGGCATTGTAGGCGACATTGTAGAGGATATTGTTCAGGCGGTACTCTGCCGCCTTGTTGGTCAGCCACGCTTCTTGTAGTGTGGCGTTCTCGTCATCACCGGGATTCTGCGCAATCACCTGCCACTTCGGGTCTTTGCGTTGCGCCTGAGTGAGTAAAGCGAGTAATTCTAAGTGCGCCTCTCGACTCATCGGGTCATTGAGGATGCAGGCACCGCGCCAACGCTTGTCGCCGTAGGGCTGGATACGCCCTTCCAGTTGATCGTCGAGTTGCAGGAGGAGAATATCCCTTTCCTGCGCGCCTGCAATGGCGTCGTTCATGCGTTGACAGAGGATGCGCTTCACCTGTTCAGTGGCGTAGGGTTTGAGTTCGAGTTGGATCAACGCTTCTGGCATACGTGATTACTCGTTGCGGGCAATCGCGGCATTCGCCCAAAAGACGGCAGTTTCCAGTTCGGTCAACGCCACTGAGAGTTCACGCGACGGCGGGCATTGCTCTACGAGAAGGCGCGCAAACTCGCCTGCACACTCTCGAATGTGGGTATAACGTTCTGCCTGCCCTTCTTTCGGGGCATGATAAACAAAGTTGTTGGCGAGGTTCTTTTCGTCTTTCTCGCTCGGCGTATACTTCGGCTGAATATCGGGTTCCATAAGGCTCCAGGCATAGAAAAAGGACAGGCTAATGTCGTAATGACAGCCTGCCCCGATGAGAGACGACAGACAACACCGAAAACGTCTGCAACCTGTAGGGGTGGGATACAGGGAGACGCAAAAGGCTGTCCCTCTCATATTAACACATAATAGTACAATTTTTGACTTGCAGGCCCATATTCGGGGATAGGCCAGGAATACATGAAAATCCTTAAAATCAGGTAGTTACTTATGTGTAAGTGGTATGGTAGTGGGGAAAGTTATGTGATTTCGGTATAATCAGGGGCGGTTTTGTCTGAAAACCAGACGCGACAGGTGATGTCTGAGGCAACGTTAAAAGAGGTGAAGACGCTCTTTGCGTCTTTAGGGGCGTGTCCTTTTATCTGCAACCAGAAACGGCAGGCTTCGGCTATGTCCTCCATTGACATTTCCGTGTCAGGGGTATCGCTCGGCAGTTTATCAGAAGCAACTCTACTCAACTTCGCATTCCTCCCTCATCGTCCACGGCGGAACAGTAAAATCCACCACAATCACCGGGCATTGAGGATAGATTTCGTTCAGCAAATCGGTGAATCGCTTCTTGGCGTCCTCTTCGCTACACGTCGGCATGTCGGGGTATCGGGCGTTTAGAACTTCGTCTTCTCGGATCGCCTGTAAGGGGTAGGCGAAGTTTGCGGGGAATTCCCATTTCATCCCCATACCTCCCGCTTCAACACAAGGAATTCTGTTTTGTATTGAATCCACCCCAACAGTTTCGGTTCCGGCGTCTTCAATACTTCGCGCAACCCTTCTATGAAGGAAGGGCAAAACTCACCATGCAGACACCGCATGACTTCAAACTTCTCATCACAGGTGCAGGTTTCCAAGTGCTTGTATGGATTCGGCGGGTAGTATCTCACTACTCCGTCTGCATTACAGGAGGCAGGCAGAGACGGCACCGAGTAGTCACATTCGGCGGCTTGTTCCTCAGTCATTCTGAACACGTTCTTCCATTGGATCGCCTTCAGTTGCTCGGTGAAATCCTTGCTCATTCTTTGCCTGCTTCCCGAAAAAATCTCCTATCCATTTCGTTCACATCAATCCCCACCGTCAGCAATGCCGCAATGCAGATTGCTTCCGGTGCATAATTTGCCGACGCTATGGCATTACCTCCAGGGTCTATCCGCTTACATTGCCATCCACCGTTATAGCCGATAGGAGAAAGTTGCATCTGAACGCCTCTCTTATCCAAGAGAAATTCAATGAGCGTCCACGCCGCCGAAATCTCCGTGCTGTACTGCAAAAGTGGTTGACGTTCTGCACATTCTGGAAATATCGTTTTCTCTGCGTCTGTGGCGTCACGCATCCACCAATTCATGTTATCGCGGCCTATGTTCATAAAACCCAACAGGTGACGCCCCACCAATACATTCAACTCGTCAGATTTCATATCCCAACCGTTTCCTTTCCACAAACCACCGCCCGAATCCCCTCCCCATGCGCCTGCCTCACGCTCTCCGCAAACGTATGATCCGACACCTGTACCAGCGTCATCACCCGCCGCACGTCGTACTCCCGTGCAGGACGGCTCCGACCTCTCTCCTGACGACGGATGCCCCAATGCGTACCGGGCAGCAATAACTTGGAGGTGCGCCACTTGGCGACGAGGCGTGTCCAGCACTCGACGCTGTTGGTGTTGGCGACGGGGTAGCGGTCAGCGAGTTCGGTTATTGTCAGCATCTCCACTCATACCCTCCTCTTTCTTAATCGCTTCCCATATCTCCGCAAGTGTCTGTGTCTCAGCGGGTGGATACTTCTTGTCGTGATTAGGATAATGATACTGCCTTCTTCTTGCAAATGTATCATCGTTCCATCCATGAACGAAGCGAATTACAGAAGGATCGTAAATATATCGCGGCTTTTCATCATCAGGCATCCTTACTCTCCTCTTCAATCGTCTCCCACTTCCACGGCGTATCACACTTATCGCAAACTACCTCGTGCATCTGCCCTGTATAGGTGTATTTCTCCCCCTCCACCTTCGGGCCTTTGATCGTCATGCGTGGTCCGCTTGCTGTCGCCATGAGGCAGTCACATTGCTTTTTGAGATATTGGCGAAGTGTGACGTTCGGTTTGCCGTTCACCGTATGCGTTACCGAATTATCCTGTCTCTTGAAGTCCACATAGGGCGAACGATACCACCCACCCGTAAACGGAGGCCAGCGCAATTCCATCAACCCCCACTTTTCCACAGGCTTCTCTGGTTTCGGTTCGGTGCCGGGCGTTTTGGGTATCCAAGAATAGTCAGGCATCTTCGGTCTCTCTAACTCCCGTCACACGATTTGAACACACGACCCTCTCTTGACGCGGCTTCAATGCTTCCTCTGCCTGCTCCTGCGTGATTATCCCCTGATCCACCAGAAACGGGATCGCCACAATCGGCACGACCAACTGACGCGGTTTATTCTCCAACGTCCCCGATAACGCCGTATGTGCTGCCTCGAACTGTGCCGCCGTCAGCATCGCCTCCTCGCTCGGTCTGTTGGCAACGCCGAACATGCGGGCAGGATGCGCAGTATCGAACAGAGATCGTGAGTAACCATCTTTATGCAGACGGCGGGCAGCGTTCTTGATATGGCGTTTTCGGCTCATGGTGCGGCCTCACTTGGGGAAATTTTTTCCTCAGCAACGGCCCCTCGCGCACGAATCTTCGCCGCCAACATCTCGCGCATATCGGCAGAAGTCTCGCAGTATTCAATGCGGGCTGTTTCCGTCACTTGAGCACACTGCTCGCGCTCTTGCTCCACAGCCATCTTGACGATTCCGCCTGCATCCTCTATCCGAATCGGCGGCATCTCAAACATCACGCGCCGATTGACGATCTCCTGTAGGTTCGCATTTTCATTGACCAACATCCGAATGGTTTCCATCAGAAACGCGGTAGGCGTGGAGAACGGTATCTGGAGGTAATGCCGCACCATTGTGTGCAGGAGAACAGGCGCATTCGGTGCAAGAGCCATTTCCATGAAGGCGTCCAACTCTTTAGGCCATTCTCGAATACTACCCATTCCCTGCCTCCTGCATCCGTTTATCCACCCTCTGCCGCAGCGTCAACCCGTCTGTGTGGCGTCCCTCGGCGTCTTGTTCGAGATAATCCATGCGGGCATTATCGGCTTTCATCTTCCAATAGTCCACAATGGATATTTCAGATGCTACATAATCAGCCGCCGTCTTGATGGGTACGTGAGAAGAAAGAGACTTTTGTATTTGAAGATCGTTCTCCAAATCGCAAACATTCTGACGCTCAGCATCCACCATGCGCCGCCACTTCAGGTTTTCCTCTTGCCGCCCCTTCTGCTCATGCAGCAACGTCGGCAGATGCTGAACCACCCACTCCAGCGCCATCTCTACGGTACAAACCTGCAACGGGACAGCGTTCATAATGGCGAGGTGTTGAGCGCGGTATGGATCGGGCAGATTGGTGAAGAATGGGACATCCGGCGCAGCGACGGCATTGACGCCGGGTACCGGATCGCCTGCACAAACAGGATGGCTCTCTTTGTCCATTCCTGCGCGAACATCCTGCCCTTTCATGAAGATCACCCTATCCTCGTAGTTGACAAGGCTCTGCAACTTATCTAGCCTCTCCCTATCTTTGAGCAAAGGGCGCAGATTGTCCACACTTACCTTAACATATTTGGCGTCCGATGCACCGTTCATGCGCTCAATTAGAACTTCTTGCGCACGATCTCCTAAAATCGTTCCATGCCCTTGCAGCAGGGTTATCAGTTGGTCATTGGTCAATTCATTATTCATCGTCTCCCTCCACAAACCGAATTGTAACGCCCAACGCCTCCCACAGCGGTTTGAGGTTGTTGTCGGCAATGTCCATCTGTGATTCGCGTACTTGCGTTACTTCTGCGCTGTCTACCGTGATTATCCAGATTCGCGGTTCCACGCCGTCTGTGGTAAAAATGACTTCATGTTTCTCGTTCATCGTCTCTCCTTCGGCACATCCTGAATCCATCGGCCTTTATCGCCCTTCTGCAAGACATCCTTGAGTTCACGCACGCCCTTATCAACCAGCCAATCGAATTCACTCATCAGGTGGTCACGCTCTACCATCTTATGTGCTTCATGACGCTCCCCTTTGGTGTCAGTGACAATGAATTCAATGTCCAGATGGTCGCCCCAATGTTCACGGACTCGGATGGTGATTTCGGCTATTCTCATCAGTTCATCCTCAATCGTGGATCAACCCTCGGCAACCCGATCTGCCCCTTCGCTAACGCCGCCTTTTGCGCCGCCTCGTGAAAATGGTTACAGATGTCGCGCGACAGTTCCGACAATGCCGCTGCATGGGCCAGAGAGAGCGGCAAATCACTGTCCACGGCATACGTCCCATCTTTGAGGAAATCAAGGCGCAGGTAAGCCACAACAGGGTTATCCGTGTCAGTCTTTGCCGCTTCGGTCTTTACCTCGACGGGTGGGGTATAGCGTTTCTTTTGTGGTGTCTCGTCACTCATCATCCTTATCCTTTATCGCGTCAATCAGCGTGACAGGGCAAACGTAGACAGTCAGGCCCTTACGTTGCCATCTCTTCGTGATGTCGTTACGTTCCTCAGTAGAATGCGCGATGGTATCAGTAGCCATTATCATGCCGCCGTCATCTTCAAGGTAATCGTACTTCATCACCTTATCACGATCCAACCGCTTGCCGTACATAAACCACATGTCAGTCTGTTCGTTCATCGTCTCCCTTTACTCCTCACCTTAACACACGGCACCAAAAACCGATCCGCCTTGTCCGCTACCGCCCGCACCGCCTTCTCTCCATCCGGCTCGTAGGTCGCTGTCAGGGATACGCCTAACTGGATGATGAGGAAGCCGTCTTGTGTGTCGTAGTGGTTGAGGATATTGGCGTTGTGGATTCGGTCTACTTCATTCGGCATTCTTGGCCTCCCGTCTCTTTCCCCATTTCAGGGCGTCTATCGCATTGTACACCTGAAAAGGCGTGACCTTGCCGGTATCGTTGGGGTCTATCATCTCCCGCAGTCGCTCTAGCGTGTCGCCTACAGCCTTCGCGGTTTCTGTTCGGCGCTTCCCCGGTGCGCCCACACTTGCCTTACCTGTTGAGATAA
>Ga0134121_10000207_pt1 | contig 70066 bp, 69 predicted proteins | sample KB301_FD_96463 | JGI IMG/M metagenome (GOLD analysis project Ga0134121, IMG submission 96463) | Terrestrial soil microbial communities without Nitrogen fertilizer from Kellogg Biological Station, Michigan, USA - KB3-0-1 | ecosystem: Environmental > Terrestrial > Soil > Unclassified ...
ATCGACGGCAAGTCCGTGAAGGGCGAAGTGAACAAGTTCCGGGGCCGCTTCGTCGACGTGAAGAAGCAGGGCGGCGGCCGCGACTGCGCCGAGAAGCTCGAAGCCAACGACATCATCTGCAACTACAACCTGCTGCCGCACGACGATCCCAAGGCCGTCATGAAGCCCTCCGGCCTCCGCCTCGGCGTCCAGGAGATGACGCACTGGGGGATGAAGGAGCCCGAGATGGCCGAGATCGCCCGCTTCTTCAAGGCGTGCCTCATCGACGGCAAGTCCGTGAAGGGCGAAGTGAACAAGTTCCGGGGCCGCTTCGTCGACGTGAAGTACAGCTTCGACGCGCCCGCCGGCGGCGGCCTGGAGGACGCGCCCACGAAGAAGATCAAGAAGGGCGGCGCGCCCGAGCCGGACCTGGCCGGCTACTGATGTCCCATCCGCACCTGCTGCGTCGCGACCAGGCGGTCCTCGTCCTCGTCGACGTGCAGGAGCGGCTCCACGCGGAGATGGCCGGCCGCGACGAGGTGGCATCGAAGGTCGTCAAGCTGGCCGAGGCGGCCCGCGTCCTCTCCCTCCCCGTGATCGTCACCGAGCACGCCGTCAAGGCGTTCGGGCCCACCCTCGAGCCCGTCCGGACGGCGCTCGCCTCCTACGCGCCGCTCCACAAGATGGTGTTCAGCTGCTTCGGCTCCGAGGAGTTTCGCGCAAAGCTCGAGTCTCTCGGCCGGAAGCAGGTGGTCGTGGCGGGCTACGAGACCCACGTCTGCGTCTGCCAGACGGCGCTCGACGCCAAGGAGGCGGGATACCAGGTCCACCTCGTCCGCGACGCCTCGAGCAGCCGCAGCGCGGCCGACGGCGCGGTCGGGGTCGAGAAGATGTCCGGCGCCGGGATCCTGCCCGCGTCGACGGAGACGGTGATCTTCGAGCTGCTCCAGCGGGCGGGTACCGACGAGTTCCGCGCGCTGCTCCCCGTGATCAAGCGGAAGTAGACTTCGCGGCTTCTTCTTCCTCGGCCTCCGCCTCGTGGACGCCGATCTTCTCCTTGCCCTGAGCGATCCGGCGGGCCATCGCCTGCAGGTTGTAGTGGAAGATGAGCCACGCGCCGAACAGGATCAGGACGATGTCCGCCGTGCGGCCGACCATCTGGTAGGCGCCTGCGTCGCCCGGCACGCCGACCCCGAGCATCGAGAAGAGGAAGCCCATGCCCCCTTCCATCACGCCGAGAGCCCCGGGCGTGTGGGGCAGCATGTTGATCAGGTTCGTCATGATGTAGATCGACGACAGCTTCTCGAACGAGACGACCTCGTGGCGCGCGCTGAAGAAGAAGAACACCCAGGGCCGGACCATGACCGAGAGCGCGGAGAGGGTCGTCACCGCCTGGGCGAGGACGAACGTCTTCCACCGCTTCGTGAACGCGATGTGGATGAGGTGCTCCATCTCCTCGGCGCGCGTCCGCAGCCGCGCCAGCCTCCGGCGCCACCGGCCGAACTTCTTCTTCTTTCCGAACCGGGCCAGCAAGTTGATGACCTTCACCGTCGGCTGGCGGTTGGTGACGAAGCCGTACACCGCGATCCCGAAGAGCGTCAGCAGCAGCAGGACCGTGGTGATCGCGCTCCCGACCAGCGCCCGCTGCGCCTCGGGGAAGTCGATCTTCCAGATCGCGATCCCCGCCGCGATCACCATCGTGATGAGCAGCGCGCCCATCTCCTGGAACTTGCTGACCACGATGGTCGCGAGGATCTTCCGCTTGGTCTCGCCCGTCGCGTGGGCCACGTAGAACGTCTTCAGCGGCTCCGCCCCCAGGTACATGGAGGGCGCGATGAAGTTGATCGGGAAGCCCATGAAGTTGGCCTTGAGGGTGGTCCAGAGCGGGACCTTCATGCCCTCGCTCCGCATCAGGATCCACCAGCCGATCCCCGGAAAGACGAGCGTCCCCGACGCGAGGAGAATGAAGCCGGTGACGCCGGTCCAGCCGACGGCGGCGACCGCCTTCAGCGCGGCGCCGAAGCCGCCGAAGCGGTCGATGAAGAAGATGAAGAGGCCGAGGCCGAGCAGCAGGGTGAATGCGAAGAAGGCCTTCTTCCACATGTTGAGCGGACCGATTCTAGGGGCCGTGGGGGAGACCGTCAACTCTGCCATTCGATTCCTCTTGGACGACTCCTCGGTCCCGCTGTGAAGCCGAATGCGCACCTTCACGCGATCTTGACGCGCCCGTGCGTCCGGGAATAACCCTGCAAGAACCGTGCCGCGCGGTAGTCTAACTCCGGCATGGAATTCGTCGTCGGCCTGGGCGTGATCGCGGCCGCCGCCGTCGGCTGGTTCTTCTATCAGTATTCCGAAGTCCAGCGCGACCTGGCCCTCGAGAAGCTGGCGCGCCGCCTCGGGATGAATTTCCGGTTCGGCCTCCCGCAGGATCTCAAGGACGTCCTCCCCCGCTTCCGCATCGTCGAGAACGCGAGCGAAAAGGGCGGGGAGTTCCAGGCCGGCATCAACTCAATCTCGGGCGACCGGAACGGGCGAAAGATCGTGTTCTTCGACGTGCAGTGGAAGACGCTGCTCTATACGACGAGGCGGACCTGGACCTCCGATTCCTACCCGCACTATCGCACCCACCGCCGCTCGGCCGTCGCGGCCCAGATCGGCGTCGCCGTCCAACCCGTCCTTATTCGTCCCGAGCGGCTGGTCGACAAGGCCGTCGCGCTCGTCGGCTACGACGACATCGACTTCACGTCCCTTCCGGAGTTCTCCTCCCGGTTCTACGTCAACAGTCCGCAGCGCGAGTTCGCCGCCAGGCTCGTCACGCCGAACCTCGCCCGCTTCTTTCTCGACAACGTGGACTGCACCGTCGACTTCGTCGGCCCCTGGCTGCTGCTCCACGTGAACTCGCCCGCGCGCGCGTCGCGGGTCCAGGATCTCCTGGGCCTCGCGGGGATGCTCGCCGATCTCGTGACGCGAGAGCAGTCTCGTTGACTCCGTCTGGGCGTGCGCGTACAATGCGCCCGCACCATGAAAATCAGGACCGCACTCGTCAGCGTCTTCGACAAAACCGGCATCGTCGACTTCGCCCGCCGGCTGACCGAATTCGGCGTCGAGATCCTCTCCACCGGCGGCACCGCCAAGGCGCTCCGCGACGGCGGGATCAAGATCACCGACGTCTCCGAGTACACCGGCTCGCCGGAGATCATGGACGGCCGCGTGAAGACGCTCCATCCCCGCGTCCACGGCGGCATCCTCTGCGTGCGCGACTCCAAGGAGCACATGGCCCAGGCGGAGAAGCAGGGGATCAAGATGATCGACCTGGTGGTCGTGACCCTCTATCCCTTCCGCGAGGTCGTCGCCCGCCCCAACGTGGCCTTCGAGGAGGCCATCGAGAACATCGACATCGGCGGACCCGCGATGATCCGCTCCGCCGCGAAGAACCACAAGTACGTCTCCGTGGTGACGGATCCCGCCGACTACGACCGCGTCATCGAGGACCTGCGCCGCCGCGAGGGATCCACGAGCGAGATGCTCCGGCGCGAGCTGGCGGTGAAGGCGTTCACCCACACGGCCCGGTACGACGGCGCGATCGCCTCCTGGCTCGGCGGCCGCGAGGATTTCCCCGACCTCCTGACGCTCCAGTTCGAGAAGATCGACGACCTCCGGTACGGCGAGAACCCCCACCAGAAGGGCGCCTCGTACCGCTCGTCGATCCGCACCGCGCCGTCGGTCGCCCATGCGACGTTCCTGGGCGGCAAGGAGCTGTCGTACAACAACCTGCTCGACCTGGACAGCGCGTTCGAGCTCGCGCGGGAGCTCCGCCGCCAGGCCTGCGTGATCGTCAAGCACAACAATCCCTGCGGCGCGGGCTGCGCCGACACGGCGCTCGACGCGTTCAAGAAGGCGCTCGACGGCGACACCGTCTCCGCCTACGGCGGCCTCGCCGCGTTCAACGGCGCCGTCGACGTCGCCACCGCGGAAGCCATCGCGGTGAAGGAGAATTTCTTCGAGGGGATCATCGCGCCGCAGTACGCCCGGGGCGCGATCGAGATCCTCCGCGAGAAGACCAAGTGGGGGAAGAACCTCCGCATCCTGGAGGCGGGGACGTCGTCGCCGACCGGCACCGGCTGGGTGCAGGTCCGGACGATCCGCGACGGCGTGCTCGTCCAGTCGCCCGACGATCAGCTGAGCGCGGAGCTGAAGAACGTCGTGGGCCAGCCCGACGAGGCGCAGCTGCGCGACCTGCAGTTCGCCTGGACGGTCTGCAAGCACGTCCGGTCGAACGCGATCGTGCTGGCGAAGGACGAGAAGGTCGTCGGCGTCGGCGCGGGCCAGATGAGCCGCCTCGACTCGGCGTTCCTCGCGGTGCGCAAGGCCGGGGCGAAGGCGAAGGGCTCGGTGATCGCGAGCGACGCGTTCTTCCCGTTCCCCGACGCGCTCGAGACGTGCCTGGACGCGGGAGCCACGGCGGTGATCCAGCCCGGCGGCTCCATCCGCGACGAGGAGGTCATCTCCGTGGCGCGCAAGCGCAACATCCCGATGGTCCTCACGGGCATGCGTCACTTCAAGCACTAGGGACAACCGCCACCAGCGAGCCGCACACGGAGAAGCACGATGAGCCGGCAGAACATCTCGACGGGATCCAAGTGGGAGCCGATCGTCGGCTACTCGCGCGCGGTGAAGCTCGGCAAGACCATCTGCGTCTCGGGCACGACGGCGACGGACGAGAACGGCAAGATCGTCGGCCCCGGCGATCCTTACCAGCAGACGATCCAGACGCTCAAGAACATCGAAAAGGCGCTCGCCAAGGGCGGCGCGACGCTCAAGGACGTGGTCCGCACCCGGCTGTTCGTGACCGACATCGCCCGCTGGGAGGAGTACGGCCGCGCCCACGGCGAGGTCTTCAAGGACATCCGGCCCGCCACCGCCATGATCCAGATCTCGAAGCTGATCGATCCGGACATGGTCGTGGAGATCGAGGCGGACGCGATCCTGGAATGAAAATCGGCCTTCTCTGCTATCCGACGTCGGGCGGCAGCGGCGTGATCGCCGCCGAGCTGGGGATGGCGCTGGCCGAGCGCGGCCACGAGATCCACCTCTTCAGCTACCGCCCTCCGTTCCGGCTCCGGCCGATGAGCGAGCGGTTCTACTCCCACGAGATCACGATCCCGCAGTATCCGCTGTTCGAGTACCCGTCGTACGGCATGGCCGCGGCCTGCAAAGTCGCCGAAGTCGACATCGACCTGCTCCACTGCCACTACGCGTATCCCCACGCGGTGAGCGCGTTCCTGGCGAAGGAGATGTCGGGGCACAAGCTGAAGACCGTGACCACGCTTCACGGCACCGACATCATGCTCGTGGGGCAGGACGCGTCGTTCGCCCGCGCCACCAAGTTCGGCCTCGAGCGGAGCGACGCGGTCACCGCGGTCAGCAAGTTCCTGCGCGACAAGACGCCGTCGTGGTTCGAGATCTCGTGCCCGATCTCGGTGATCCCCGACTTCGTGGACACGCGCCGCTTCACCCCGTCGGCGAAGCGCGAGGCGACCCTCGTCCACGTCACCAGTTTCCGGCCCGTCAAGCGGACGCTCGACGCGGTCCGCGCCTTCTATCTCGTCCGCAAGCGGGTTCCGGCGAAGCTGGTCCTCGTGGGGAAGGGGCCCGAAGAGCCCCAGGTCCGCGAGCTGGCGGCGAAGCTGGGAATCCTGAAGCACCTCAAGTTCGTGGGCGAGGATCCGGACGTGGCGGATCATCTGAAGGGCGCCGGGCTCCTGCTGTCCACGAGCGAGTTCGAAGGCTTCGGGATGTCGGTCCTCGAAGCGATGGCGTGCGGTCTCCCCGTCGTGACCACCGATTCCGGCGGCACCGCCGAGGTGGTCAGCGAGTCGTGCGCCCGGGTCGTCGCGGTCGGCGACGTCGAAGGCCTGGCCGCGGCGGCGGTCGAGATTCTGCGCGACGAGAACCTGGCCCGCTCGATGGGGGAGTCGGGCCGGCGGCGCGCGGAAGAAATGTTTGACGTCGACCGGGTGGTTCCCCAATATGAGTCCCTCTACGAGCGCGTTTGCGGAGCAAGCAATGCCGAAAATCTATCCGTTTAAGGGCGTCCACTTCGACACGTCGAAGGGCCGGGACCTGACCCCGCTGACCACGCAGCCCTACGACAAGATCGATCCGAAGCTGCAGGACGCCTATTACAAGAAGAACGAGCACAACCTGATCCGGGTCATCCTGCGGAAGGACGAGCCGGGCAAGGACAAGTACCAGGGCGCGGCCGACACGCTCAGCGAGTGGCTGAAGAGCGGCGTCATGGTGCAGGACCCGAAGCCGGCGTTCTACGTCTACCACCAGATCTACAAGACCCCGGGCGGCGTGAAGACGCGCAAGGGGATCGTGGCGCTGGTCCAGATCGACGAGCCCGGGAAGGGCAAGATCCTGCCCCACGAGCAGACCCACAGCGGGCCGAAGGCCGACCGCCTCGCCCTGATCACGGCGACGCAGACCCACACCGAGAACATCTTCCTGCTCTATCCGGATCCCGAGAAGGCCGTGAACAAGATCTGCGACGAGGCGGCCAAGGGGAAGCCCGACTTCGAGGCGAAGGACGACCTGGGCGAGACCCACAAGGTCTGGCGCCTGGACGACCCCCAGAAGATCCAGGCGATCCAGAAGGCGATGGACGCGAAGGAGTGCGTCATCGCCGACGGCCACCACCGCTACGAGACGAGCTGGAACTACAAGCAGCAGTGCACGAAGGCCGTGCTCAAGGGCACGGGCACCGAGACCTTCGACAACGTCCTGGCGACGCTCGTCAACATGGACGACGACCTCACGATCTTCGGGACCCACCGCCTCTGCTACGACATCCCGAACTTCGATCTCGGGAAGGTCCTGACCGCCGCGAAGGCGGCGTTCGACATCAAGGAGTACTCGTTCTCCAACGCCGAGGAGGAGAAGGCCGCCCGGCGCGACCTGCTCGAGGACCTCAAGGTCGAGGGGATGTCGAAGCCCTGCTTCGGCGCCGCCGCGAAGGGCTCGACGTCGCACTACCTGTTCGTCACGCGCGACGTCAAGGCCGCCGCCGCCCAGGTGAAGGACAAGCGGTCGGAGGACTGGCGGTCGCTCGACGTCTGCCTGCTCCACACGCTGATCCTGGAGAAGCTGCTGGGCATCGGTCCCGAGCAGCTCGCCGCGGAGAAGAACGTCCATTTCTACCGATCGGCGGACGAGGCCATCGACCACGTTCGAGCGACGGGGCCGTACCAGGTTGTGTTCCTCGTCAACCCGGTACGGATGGACCAGATCCAGAAGGTGGTCAAACACGGGGAAAAGTTTACCCAGAAGTCGACGGACTTTTATCCGAAGCTCCTGACGGGGCTTCTCCTGTGCAAACTGAATGTGAGCAAGTGATATGAGCCATAAGAGACTTTGGATCCCCGGACCCGTCGAGGTCCACCCCGAGATCCTCCAGGCCTGCGCGGTGCCGATGATCTCCCACCGCGGCAAGGACTATCAGAAGATCCATTCCAGCGCCAAGGCCGGGCTCCGCAAGATGCTGGGCACCGAGAAGGGGCAGATCTACCTCTTCACCTCCAGCTCCACCGGCGCGATGGAAGGCGCCCTGCGCAACCTGTGCGCCAAGCGGGTCCTCTCCTGCACCTGCGGCAACTTCTCCGAGCGGTGGCACGACATCGCGCTCGAGAACGGCAAGGAGTCCGACAAGTACGGCGTCGAGTGGGGCCAGCCCAACCGTCCCGAGGAGATCGACAAGCTGCTCTCCACGGGCAAGTACGACTGCCTGACGCTCGTGTCCAACGAGACGTCCACCGGCCTCTTCAATCCGCTCCGCGAGATCTGCGACGTGATGAAGAAGTACCCCGACGTCTCCTTCGCGGTCGACGCGGTGAGCTCCCTCGCCGGCGTCCCGATCAACCCCGAGGACCTCGGGATCGATTACCTGCTCGCCGGCACGCAGAAGGCCTTCGGCCTGCCCCCCGGCCTGGCGGTGGTCTGGGCTTCCGACAAGGCGATGGACAAGTCCGCGAAGGTGCCCGCCAAGGGCCACTACTTCGACCTCCACCAGTTCAAGAAGACCGACGAGAAGAACGAGACGCCCGAGACGCCGGTCATCAGCCTGATCTACGCGCTCGACGTGCAGATGAAGCGGATGGCGGCCGAGGGCTTCGAGAACCGCTGGAAGCGCCACCGCGACATGGCCACGTATTGCCAGGAGTGGGCCAACAGCCGGTTCAAGATGTTCCCCGCGAAGGGCTGCTGGTCCACCACGGTCTCCTGCATCGAGAACACGCGCAAGGACGTGACCGTGAAGCAGCTCTACGACAAGCTGTACGAGCGGGGCGCGGTCATCTCCGAGGGCTACGGCAAGCTCAAGGAGAGGACGTTCCGGATCGCGCACATGGCCGATACGCAGCTGTCCGAACTCAAGGAACTCCTCGGATGGATCGACGAGATCATCGGCTTTAAAAAGTGAGAATAGAGAATCAAGAATAGAGAATAAGGGGGCCGCAAGCGGCCCCCTTTTTTCTTAATCCCATGATCACCAGGCAGGAACTGGAAGACCGGGAGGAGAAGACGCTCGCGCCGTTCGCGGCGAAGAGCGGCCGCTCCGTCGGCCGCACGGATCCCGAAGCCGAGCACGAGTTCCGCACCGCGTTCCAGCGGGACCGCGACCGCGTCATCCATTGCGCGGCGTTCCGCCGGCTCCAGTACAAGACGCAGGTCTTCGTCAACCACGAGGGCGACTACTACCGGACCCGGCTGACCCATTCCACCGAGGCGGCCCAGATCTCGCGGACAATCGCGCGGGCGATGGGGCTGAACGAGGACCTCTGCGAGGTCGTCGCGCTCGGTCACGATCTCGGCCACACGCCGTTCGGCCACTCCGGGCAGGACGCGCTCGACGAGTGCATGAAGGCCCACGGCGGGTTCGAGCACAACCGCCAGAGCCTCCGCGTGGTGGAGCTCCTCGAGCACCGCTACCCCGGCTTCACCGGGCTGAACCTCACGTACGAGACGAAGGAGTCGATCCGCAAGCATGGCTGGCCGGGGCGGAAGGACTGCGAGGCGGACTACCGCCCCGACTGGGCGCCGCTGCTCGAGGCGCAGGTGGTCGACATCGCCGACTCGATCGCGTACGACGCCCACGACATCGACGACAGCGTCAAGGCCGGCCTGCTCCAGGAGGACCAGCTCGCCACGCTCGAAGTCTGGCGGAAGGCGACCGAGGGGTCGAAGCTCGAAGGCGAGATGCGGGTGCGCGCCGCGGTGCGCCAGATCATCAATCTCGAAGTCACCGATCTGGTCGAGAGCACGCTCGCCAACGTGAAGCGGCTGAAGCTCGACTCGATCGACGCCGTCCGCGGAGCGAAGGAGGCGGCGGTCCGCTTCTCGCCCGAGATGGACCGGCACAAGAAGGCGCTCCAGCACTTCCTCCACCAGAACGTCTACCGCCACTACCGCGTGCTGATCATGTCCGAGAAGGCGAAGCGGTTCATCACCGAGCTCTTCAGGGCCTACACGGCGAATCCCGCGATGCTGCCGCCGCGGTTCCAGGAATGGAGCCGCGAGACCGGCGTCCCGCGGGCGGTGGCGGACTACATCGCGGGGATGACCGATCGCTATTGCCAGGACGAGTACAGAAAACTGTTCAATCCGTTCGAAAACATCCTCTAGACATGCTGCACATCGTCCGCGCCCTGTTCGTCGGGATCTGCGCCGTCCTGGGCGGCGCGATCGGCGACCAGGTCTACAAGCATCCCATGGGCGGGCTTGTGGCCGGGCTGGGGTCGGGCCTGGCGTTCGTCGGCCTGGAGCTGGTCTTCACGCGTCGCGTCGCGTCGGTCCTCTCGACCCTGATGATCGGGCTCCTGGTGGGCTGCCTGGTCTCCTACTTCATGAACATGACCCTCGACCTCGTCCTGAAGGAGACCGAGCCGGTCCTCAAGTCGTACCGGAACATCTCCATCACGGTGGTCCTGAGCTTCCTGTCGATCCTGATCATTCTCCACATGAAGGACGACTTCAAATTCGTGATCCCGTTCGTGGAGCTCAAGCGCGAGTCGGGCGGCTCGAAGCCCGCGATCCTCGACACGAGCGCGATCATCGACGGCCGGATCGCCGACGTCATCGACACGAAGGTCATCGACACCCAGGTGATCGTGCCCAGGTTCGTGCTGATCGAGCTCCAGCAGGTGGCCGACTCGCAGGACAAGCTGAAGCGGAACCGCGGCCGCCGCGGCCTCGACATCCTCAACCGCCTGCGCAAGGCGAAGGGCGTCGAAGTCCAGGAGGTCGAGCTGCCCGACATCCAGGGCGTCGACGCGAAGCTCGTGAAGCTCGCGAAGACGCTTGACGCACGCATCGTGACGACCGACTTCAACCTGAACAAGGTGGCGCAGGTGCAGGGTGTCGAGGTGATCAACGTGAACGACCTCGCGAACGCGCTGCGGCCGGTCGTGCTGCAGGGCGAGAAGCTGACGATCAAGATCATCCGCACCGGCGAGAGCGCCGGGCAGGGCGTCGGTTACCTGGACGACGGCACGATGGTCGTGGCCGAGGAGTGCGCCCAGAAGATCGGCCAGGAAGTGGAGCTCACGATCACCAACGTGCTCCAGACCTCGGCGGGCCGGCTGATTTTCGGTCGGCTTAACGCGTCGGCCTGAGGCAGACGTCGCTCCACACCCGCCACCACGGATGGGCCGGGACGTGTCCCCGCCACCATTCCCCCATCAACTCGATCTTCCGGCGCTTCGTCGCCTCCGAGTCTTGAGGCAGGATCTGCCAGCCGGCCATTCGCAAGTACCGCTCCGATTCGTCATCGTTCTCGCGATGATCGATGTACCACGATTCGGAACAGATGACATAGGAAGCGGCGTTCAGGAATCCCGCCTCCTCCGAAGGGTGAAGGGCCGCGATCAGGCGCGGGAGGGCGCGGCATCCGAGGACCTGCAGCCGACTTGCCGCCGCCAGCTGCTCCGGAGTCACCTCGTCGTAGTTGGTCGACGTCTGGCCTCGCAGGATGCGGATCTCTCGCCCGACGCTGAACTGCCAGTAGAAGAAGATCCCCATCCAGGTCGCCGCCAGAAGCGCGACCAGGGCGATCGTGATCTTGAGCAGCGTTCTCATGGAGCGCACGCCGACGTCCAGACGCGCCAGGACTTGTGGTGCAGCTCTCCGTACTCCCGCCAGTGGTTGAGAAGCGCATCGCACTTGCTCTGGAGCTGCGGCGCGGCGTCCTCCTGCAGGATGACCCACTCCTTGGCCCGCTCGGCGATGGCCGGGTCGGGCAGCGCGCCGCGCGCCGCCAGCTTCTCGATGGACGAGACCAGCGCCTTCGAGGCGATGATCAGGAAGTACGGGTTCTTGCGGTGGTCGAGCGCGCCCAGGAGATAGGGCAGGGCGCGACAGCCCGCCGAATCGACGACGTCGGCGGCATCGTCCGCGGCCGGGGTTCCGGCCTTGGACTCCAGCGTCCGGACTGCGCCGACGATCCGGATATGCCAGTAGAAGTACATGCCCGTCCAGGCGACCGCCGCCAGAACGGCCGCCGCGACGAGATAGCTGAACACCTGCTTCATCGGAACCTCCTCAGGAACCGCATCTCGACGACCAGACGCGCCACCACTGATGGAACAGGGGGCCGTCCGCTTTCCACCATGCCAGAATGCGGGCGTGCCGTTCGCGCAGGACTGCCGGGGAAGCGGTCCAATGGACGCAGAATCCCTCGAGCATCTCGAGCGAGGGGGTACACCGCACGTCATATCGCATGGATCCGGTGATGGAGGCATCGGCCGCCGTGCGATACAGCGTTCGCCAGATCCACGGCTGATCTCGCTGGGGATCGACGACCCGGATCAGATAAGGCAGGGACCGGCATCCCGCGGAGGACAGCTCGGCATACGCGCGGTCGACCTCGTCCGGGTTCGCGTGGAGGTCGATCGTCTGGATCGCCCGCTGGATCCGGACGTGCCAGTACACGAAGAGACCGAACCAGCCGAGGAAGACCACCAGGAGGGCGGCCAGGACCCAGCAGACGGCGGCCTTCATGACCCGCACCTCGCGGACCAGACTCGCCACCACTGATGATAGAGATGGCCGTGCTGGTTCCACCACACCCGGATCGCGTCGACCTTCTTCTTCGTCTCCGCCGGCTCGTCGTCCACGGAAAGCAGCGTCACCTGCTGCAGCTTCGCCTCGGCCTCCGGGGACGTCACCTTCGTCGCCTCGAAGAAAACGAGCATCGACAGGCCCCGCTGGTACTCCGGGCTTTTCGACTCCTCGATCGCGCGCACCAGGTAGGGTAGCCCCCGGCAGCCCGCGCCGCGGATCGTCACGAACGCATCGGTGTCCGCCAGCGGATCCCACGGCCGCGGCACGTCCGACGCGTGGTCGTCGAAGTAGGTGATCGCCGACCGGATCGTGAGGTGCCAGTAGAGCACGATCCCCGTCCAGCTCAGCAGAGCGAGGACGACCGCGGCGCCGGCGATCTTCGCGCCCGTCTTCACGGCTCCAGTCTACTTCCCACCGTTCATCCGCTGAACAGTCTTCTCAAGGGGTCCCGCAGTGCGACGACCAGACGCGCCACCATTGGTGAAGCCGGGAGCCATTCTCGTTCCACCAGGCCTTCAACTGGTCTCGCTTCTTTCGGCGCACCGCCGGGGAATCCAAATAGACGGGGGCGAAACGGGCCCGGAGGGCATCGGCGAGCTCGTCGTTCGGCTCGCCGTTCCCTTCCGTGACCTCGCCGATCAGCCAGCCGACGAGGACCTCCTCCAGCTCAAAATCCCGGGTCGATTCGGCGGACCGAATGAGGTGGGGCAGCGCCCGGCAGCCCGCGGACCTCAGGACCTCCGATGCCTCGTTCAGCTCCGTGGGCCAACTCAACGACGTCATCTGTCCGGGAAGCGTCACGTCCATCACCCGGAGGGCCGACGTGATCCGCACATGCCAGTACAGCAACGTGCCGGCCCACGCCGCGGCCGCCACGCCCATGGCCGTCGTCAGCGTGATCAGCAGGACTTTGGCCGGCGTCTTCATCGATCTCTACTGTTCAGGACGCGAACGGTCGGAAGGTTCCGACGTTCCTGGGAAGGAAGTTCCGATCCCGCTCCGTCCGTCACTTCAGTTTTCCTAGGGCCGCGGATTGGCACGGCGGTTGCTTTACTCGCGCGCGATGGAACTGGAACACGCGTTCGCGACGGAAGTGAGCCGGCTGGTCGACGCCGCCGACGCCGCCGCGCGCGAGATCGTCGCGAACCGCCCCTGGTGGGTCGCCGCCGTCCAGTTCCTCCGGAAGGTGGTGCTGTAATGACCACGACCGGTATCGCGATCTCGGGCCGCGGCGCGCTCGCCCAGTCGGCGAAGCTCGACGTCGTCGCCCACAACCTCGCCAACGCGCTCACCGTCGGCTTCCGCCGGCGGACCATCGGATTCGGCGCGAACCTCGAAGCCGCCATGGGCCTCGATCGCCGCGCCGGCGAGCCGGACGTCACCCGCCGTCCGCTCGACCTCGCGATCCTCGGCCCCGGCTACTTCACGGTCCGCGACCTGGAGAGCGGCGCCGACTGCTACACGCGCGCGGGCAACTTCAACATCGACAGCTCGGGGCGTCTCGTCACGGCCGACGGGCGCTGCCAGGTTCTCGCCTCGGACGGGCGCGGCATCGCGCTCGACGCGGCGGCCGCAGGCAGCCTCCGCGTCGCCGAGGACGGCACGCTCTTCTCGGGGGATGTGGAATACGGACAGTTGGGGGTGGTGGAGTTCGAGGACGTCGCCCGCCTGGCCACGCGGGGCGACAACCTCGTCGAGAACCGGGGCAGCAGCGCGATCGGCGGCGCCCCCGGCAGCCGGATCCAGCAGGGGACTCTCGAGCGGTCCTCCGTCGATCCGGCGCTCGAATCGGCCGAGATGACCCGGGCCCTCCGTGCGCTCGAGGCGAACCTCCAGATGATCCGCATCATGGATGCGACCCTCGAGCGCACGGTGAACGAGTTCGCCCGCCCGCTGAAGTAGGAGCCCCCATGAGCCTTCGCGCCCTCGCGATCGCCGCCGGCGGCGGCCGCGCGCTCCTCCAGCAGATCGACCTCATCTCCGCGAACATCGCCGGCGCCCAGCTCGCCGGCTACAAGAGGACCCGCGCCACGTTCGCCGATCTCGTCGGCGGCGGCGTCCGCCTCCAGTCGACCGAAAAGCTCCTCGACCAGGGGAAGCTCCAGGCCACGCAGCGCGAGCTCGACCTCGCCATCGAGGGCGAAGGATTCTTCCGCGTCCTCCTGCCCGACCAGACCGTCGCCTATACCCGAGCGGGCAACCTGAAGCTCGATCCCGAAGGCAACCTCACGACCGCCGACGGATATCTCATCGACCCGCCGGTGCTGATCCCGCCCGGCATGTCGAAGATCGTGATCGATTCGACGGGTCTCATGCATGATCAGGACGGCGACCCCATCGGGCAGATCGAGCTCACCCGCTTCGCCAATCCCGCGGGCCTCCAGTCGTTCGGGACCACTCTGTTCCGCGAGACCGAGGCTGCAGGCGAGAAAGTGGACGGAGTCGGCGTGGTCCGCCAGGGACATCTCGAGCAGTCGAATGTCGATCCCATGCGCGAGCTGGCCGACCTCATCCAGGCCCAGCGCGCGTTCGAGCTCAACTCGCGGCTCATGCAGGCCGCGGACGAAATCCTCCAGAGCGTGAGCAACCTGCGGAGGAAGTCGTGAGTCTCGTCCTGATGCTTCTGCTGGAAACCGTCTCGCTCAAGGAGAAGGCGAATGTCGCCGGACGCTGGGTCCGCGTCGTGGACCTGATCCATGCCGACGCGGCGGTCCGTCTGCGGCTCGCCGACGTCTACCTCGGCCGCGCTCCCGAAGAGGGCCAGACCCGGACGATCACGCTCGACGAGATCCGCCGCGAGCTGGAACGGCGCGGTCTCGATCCCGCTGAGTTCGCGTGGCGCGGCGATCGCGTCGACGTCACCGTCGGCGACGCCGTCCTGGTCGACGATCGGCGCTCCGCCGTCGCGTTCGCGCTCAAGCGCCACCTGATGGAGCGCGAAGGCGAGCAGGTGTCGGTCCGGGTTCTCCAGCTTCAGCCCGCGACGTGGCCCGACGGCGTCGAGATCGCCGAGATCAAGTCGCGGACGCTCGCGCTGCTTTCGAACGGGACGAAGGTCGACATCGTCGCCCGGATCTCCCGGGCCCGCGATGTCGTCGTTGCGGCGCGCGACCTCGCGCCCGGCCGGGCCATCGATCGGGCGGACCTCGAGCTCAAGCGGATGGAGGTCGACGAGACCGAGCAGCCGGCGGAGATGGGCGCGCTGATCGGCGCCGTCCCCGCCGTCCGGATCCGCCAGGGCGCCGCCGTGACGGCGGCCGAGCTGCGGCTGAAGTCGGTGGTGAAGAAGGGCGACATCGTCCGCGCGGTCTCCTCGGGGTACGAGGTCGACGTCCGCGCGCTCGAGGACGGCGCGCCCGGCCAGGAGATCGGCGTCGAGTTCGTCTCGTCGCGCAACCGCGTCCGGGCCCGCGTGGCCGGCGCCTCGCGGGTCGATGTCGTGGAGGCCTCCCGATGACGATGGTCCTGCTGCTGGCCCTGACGCAATCGCTCCTCCAGGACGACGCGTCGCCTTACGATCCGCCGAAGAAGCCGTCGCTCAAAAAGCACGACCACGTGACGATCGAGTTCGCCGCACCTGCCAAGGCGGCCACGGACAAGCCGAAATGGGACCGCGAGCTGCGCCAGTGGACTCGCAGCGACGCGAAGGAGACGCCCGCAACGGCCGTCACGGCCGAGGTCGTCGATCTGCGTCCCAACGGCACGATGGTGCTCCTGGCGGTGAAGCGGCGCACGGTCCACGGCGTCCAGGAGACGCTGCGGCTGACGGGCGAGGTCGCTCCCGCGAACGTGACGGCGGGCAAGGTGTCGGCCGACCACGTGCTGAACCTGAGCGTCGCAATCGACGCGGGCCAATGAACATGAAGGGATGTCCGCCTCACGGCGGGATCCTTGCATAACCCCTCTCCGGAGCCCTGGGACGGGCGGGCCACATGGCCCGCCCGTTCCCGGGAACTTAACGTGGAGACGATGATGAAGACCCTCGTCGCGCTCGCCGCCCTCCTCGCCGCGTCGTCCGCGGTCCAGGCGCAGGTCGTGAAGGACTTCGCCGACGTCGAAGGCGCGCGCGCCAACAAGATCCGCGGCTACGGCATCGTGACCGGCCTCAACGGGGCGGGCGACAGCCCCCGCGGCGAGCCCGCCCGGGTCCTCCGCGCGATGCTCCAGAACCTCGTCTCGCCCGACGTCGCCGTCCAGGAGATCACCGCGCGTAACGCCGCCCTCGTCCTCGTCTCGGCCGAGCTCGCCCCGTTCCAGAAGGAAGGGACGCGGCTCGACGTCGCGGTGTCCGGCGTCGGCGACGCGAAGTCGCTGCAGGGCGGCGAGCTGCAGATCACCGACCTCCGCGGCCCCCAGGGCCGGCGCGATCCGACGATCTACGCCCTCGCCTCGGGCCGCGTGATCGTCCAGGGCGACCCGAAGCGGGGCAACCTGACGGTCGGCACCGTCCCCGCGGGCGCGATCGTGGAGAAGCCGCTCGCCCACACGTTCATCAAGGAGAAGGGCGGCCGCAAGTCCTTCAGCCTCGTCCTCAAGAAACCCGACCTCACGGAAGCGAGCCAGCTGACGTTCCAGATCAACGCCGGCGCGCTCTCCGGCTCGAACGGCCGGCGCGACGTCGCTTCGGCGGTCGACGGCGGCCTGATCGACGTCCGCATCCCCTCCATTGCGGAGTACAAGGAAGTCACGGGCGTGGCGCCGTCGGTCGACTACGAGCAGGAGCCCGTGCGCTGGCTCGAAGTCGTCCTCAACCAGCCGGTGACGTTCTTCCGGAGCGAGACGGCGTCGGTCGTCATCAACGACGCGACGAAGGCGGTCTCCTGGACGGGCGACGTCCGCCTCCGGGCGGGCAGCGTCATCCTTCCCGCGCCGACCCCCGGCACGCGTCCCGGCCTCTTCCACGCGAAGGAGGGGCAGACGCTGTCCGAGTTCATGGACCGGGTTGGCCCCGCGCTGACGGACCATCAGCTGGTCGACGTCGTGAAGGCGCTGCATGCCGCGGGCCTCGTGAAGGCCGAGGTCAAATCGCACTAAATTTTCGCAACTTCCGGTTTCACCTTAAGTTGCCGGAGCGTTGCCGACGATACCACTAGCGGTTCTCGTTCGGGAGTTCGGAGCGCAGCCCATCACCGGGGGATCGGCGATGGGCGTGCCGGCGGGAGAGAGCGGCGCGGCGCTTGCGGAAGCATGTGCTGAGCTGCGAATTCCTTACGAGATCCCCCGGGAGACCCCGACTCGGCTCGATGAGGGCCGGTCGGGGTTGCTCCCGGTTTAGGCGGAAAGCAGACCCACATCCCAACCCCGCCCCCCAAATTCACCCAACGTCGAGCAGCCTGGCGTAGAATACCGCTATGCGTCGCACGATCGGCTTGTGCGTGTTTCTCGCCCTGTCCATGTCGGGTTCGGCCTGGGCCTGCCTGTGGTACTACGGCACGAACCTCCATGGGGAGAAGCTCGCGGTCGCGACCTTCAATCCGGAAAGCTACGTCCGCCGGCTCAACGATCATTCGGAGCATGCGCGCAGGACGAGGCTTCGGATGGATGGTCCGATGCCCGTCCGGGACCCCGCCGATTCCTACAAGGCGCGCAGCGACGAGGCGACGACCCTGGTCTACAAAGGGGAGACCGCCAAGGCGATCGAGATCTACAAGGAGATCGAAAAGGAAAAGCCCGGGGAATATGTCGTGGCGGCCAACTTGGGCACGGCCTACGAGCTCCACGGCGATCTCGTCAATGCAAAGCGCTGGATTGCCGAAGCGATCCACCGCAACCCGGGCTCCCATGAGGGTACGGAATGGCTTCACGTCCTCATCCTCGACGCCCGGATGGCTCAGGCCAAGGATCCCCAGTGGATCGAAACCCACTCCGTCCTGGGCGTGGATTTCGGAAGAGACCCGGCTCCCGTGCTGCCGGCGGCGTGGACTCAGGATCAGAACGCCAAGACGACGCTGACGGCGCTGGAGTACCAGCTCCACGAACGGATGGGATTCGTCCCGCCGCCGGATCCGATCGTCGGCGACTTGGTGGTCGATCTCGGAAACGTCCTGGCGACGACCAGCACGATCGAACATGCCATCGCGGTGTACGATCTCGCCCTGACCTACAAGCCTCCGCGGGCGGATCTTGTGATGAAGCGCCGCGATCATCTGCAGGAAGTGGTCCGGAGCCGCCACAATCGAGAGAGTCTCAAGCTGATCGGCTGGATCGGACTGGGAGTCCTGGCCCTTGCAGGGCTGGGCTACCTCGTCGCGCGGGGGAAGATGCGGCTGGCGTAGGTACCGGCTCGTCCTTGACGCAAAGCCAGAACAACCAGACTGGAAGCGCAAAGAACCGGAGCGCCCAGCCGCTGGCCTCCAAATCCCGCGAAGCCCAGGGAGAGGCGAAGAAGTCGACCAGGGTCAGGGTCATGTAGAGCTGGTAGCCGAGACCTGCCAGAAAGTAGCCGGGTCTTGGGCGGATCCACATCAGAAGAGTTCCCCCGACCGCCAGGATCTCCCAGGAGAGCGCCAGAGCCAAGCTGACCTCCGGGGTTTCGTCTGCCCAGCTGAATCCTCCGCAACTCCGACACCACCCGTCAGTCGGGGGACCCGAGAGGTATTCGTCGACCGTTGCCGCGAAGATGACCGCCGCATAGATGCCGAACAGCGTCGCGACGACTCGTGACTTGGGGAATCGCGTCTTCACGACGGGTATGAACGGTGCCGACCGAGAATGGTTCGGGGCGGGCGGCTACTTCGAGATCAGGAAGCCGATCGCCAGGGGAGCCAGGGAGGCGATGACGCAGAGGATCGTCCAGAATTTCCACTCTTCGTGCCGAAGCAGAGACGCGAGGCCCAGAAGCGTGGTGACGATCGCACCGCCGAGCTGGACCACGACCCACCAGCAGAACAATCCCTCGTGACGGTCCAGCAAGGCCAGCACGCCGCCGATGATGGTCAGCGATCCGGTGCCGTAGCAAAGGATCGCTGCGAGGGGCGCGTCTTTTTCACCGGCCACGAATGAAGTGTAGCGGGGACTACGGCGCGAGGAGACTCCAAATGCGCTGGCCGCCTGCCCGATCCGAGATGAAATAGATCTTGTTGTCGGTCGACCACGCCGGCATCCAGTCGGAAGCCGCGGAAGTCGTGATCCGCGTCGGGTTCAGGCCTTCCGCGGTCACGATCCACAAGTCGTCCGCTTTCGACATGACGCCCCCGCTGGCCTGGCTCTTGCCCACCGTGGCGAAGGCGACGCGGTGGCCGTCGGGGGACCACGCCGGGTTGATCGCGGCGAAGTCGTCGCTGGAGAAGATCGACGTCACGTTGCGCGCGGCGCCGGTGTCGAAGTCGAGCGTCCAGATCGAGCTCAGCCAGTCGTCTCGGCGCTTCATGCGCTGGAAGACGATCTTGTTGCCGGCCGGGGACCAGTCGGGGAGCAGGCCGTCCACGTCCTCGAACACGTGTGTCTTGCCCGTCTCGAGGTCTTTCACCTTGAGGACCCAGTCGCCGCCCAGCCCCTCGTGCGTGGAGCAGTAGACGATCTTCTTTCCGTCGGGCGACCAGCTCGGGTGGAGGTTGTCGGTGCCGCGCTCGCTCAGCACCACGACCGTGGCCGGCGCGTCGACCAGGTCGGCGATCAGGCAGAGCTCCCACGAGCCCCGCTCGTTCGAGCAGAACGCGAGCATCTTCGGGTTGACGGGGCTGACGCGGGGGAACCGCTTGTCGCCGCCCGCGGAGGTGAGGCGCGTCGCGGTGTTGGAGCCCACCGTCCGCTGGTAGAGGTCGTAGCGCTCCCCGTGCGCGGTCGACGCGTAGTACAGCGTGCGGCCGTCGCGCGAGATCTCGGGATCGCGATCCGCGCCGGAGCGGCCGGTCGTGACCTGCGTGACGGGAGGCTCGAGGTCGCCGGCGGACAGCATCTGCGGCCGCGGGGTGCAGGCCGAGAGGAGGAGCGTGATGAGGACGGACGCCGACGGGACTCTCATACCCCCTCCTATTGCATGATTTATCGGCAAAAGGATTGACGCTTCTGAAGGGCCCGGGCTATATTCGGCAGGATATGGAAGTGGTGGTGGACGGGAAGACCGGTCTCATGACCCCGGACGCCGGGACCACCCTTCAGGCGGTCCTGGAAGCCCTCCGGCGCAACATCAACTCCCGGCGGCGCGTCATCGTCGCGTTCACCCTCGACGGAGAGCGCATCGACGCCGACAAGCTCGGGCCCAAGGGCAGCCAGCCGCCCGGCGACTTCGGCCTCCTCGAGATCCGGACCGCCGACCCGTTCCAGTTCTCCGTGGGCACGCTCACGGGCCTCCTGAGCCACCTGAAGAACATGGAGAAGAGCCAGGAGGAGGCGCTCCAGTTCGCCAACGCGGGCGAGTACGCCAAGACGCTCGAGAAGGCCGACGCCTGCTTCTACGGCTGGGACATCCTCCTGCGCGCCGTGCGCGACGTCGGCACGCTTTCGCTCGCCGACCTGAAGACGCTCGACGCTTCCGGCGTCACCGTCGAAGGACGCATCAAGGAGCTTCAGGATTCGCTCCTCCGGTTTTCCGCCGCGCTGGAGTTCAAGGACGTCGCGCGGATCGCGGAAATCATCGAGACGGAATTCCGGCTGCGGCTGCACGACTGGCGGAGCGTGATCGAAGCGCTCGGCCGTCACATCGCCAAGTCGGCCGGCACGGCATGAGCCGTCCCGCCCCCAAGGTTCTCCAGCGCGTCCGCGCTCTGGTTCTCGACGTCGACGGCGTCCTCACCGACGGCGGGATGTACTACGGCCCCGCCGGGGAAGGGCTCAAGCGGTTCAACGTGAAGGACGGCATGGGGCTGCGGCTCGTCCTCGAGGCGGGCATCGCGGTCGCCCTCATCAGCGGCGAGGACAGCGAGATCCTCCGCCGCCGCGCCGAGAAGCTCAAGATCGTCGACGTCTACGTCGGCGTCGAGGACAAGCTCAAGACGCTCGAGGGCTTCCTCGCCTCGCGGAAGATCTCCCTCGCCGAAGCGGCGTACGTCGGCGACGACGTGAACGATCTCCCTCCGATGGGGAAGGTCGGCCTGCCCGTCGCGGTCGCCGACGCCGTGCCCGAAGTGCGCAAGGCCGCGAAGTGGGTCACCACGCGGCGCGGCGGCGACGCCGCGGTGCGCGAAGTGTGCGACGCCATTCTCTCCGTGCGTTGATCGAATTCCGTTCAGTTCCGCTCGGAATCGATCGATAAGCTTACGGACGGTCGGTGAACCGTTCGAGGGGTTGAATGAGCATGGTGACCGGAACCTTCCAGCTGCTGCGGCTCTCCCGCGAATGTCGCGAGATGGCCGTGCTCGCCGAAATCGGCAAATCGGACGCGGTGAGCCAGCGCGGTCTCGCCCGCGCCGCGGGCGTCAGCGCCACGATGATCAACGCCTACGTCGACGACCTCGTCGGCCGCGGGCTGCTCGAAGTCACGGGCGACACCAACCGCACGTACCGCTACCACCTGACCGAAGCGGGGCGGCTCCGCCACGAGGAGATCTTTCGCCAGCTGGTCCGCGAGGTGTTCGAGCTCTACTTCCAGCTGAAGCACGAAATGCGGACCGAGGAACAGGCCCCGCCGGCGCCCGAAGCGCAGTCGGCCTAATTGGCCACAGAGGGCACAGAGCCCGCAGAGAAGCCTCTGCTCGGTGTCCTCCGTGTCCTCTGTGGCCAATTCAGGATAAGTTCGGAGAGAGGGAGAGGGGACATGAAGATTCTGGTGATCGACGGGCCGGGCGTCCATCCGCGGTCGGCCGCGCGGGCGCTGGGAGCGGCGCTGCACGCCAAAGACCACGGCGTCATCGTCCATCCGATCCGGCTCCAGGACCTGGGCTGGTTCCCGCGTCACGGCATCCATCGCCGCGTCGCGAAGATCCTGTCGGTCCACCACCCCGACGTCATCCACGTCTTCTCCAGCGAGCCCTGGATCGCCGACGCGTTCACGGGACACGGGATCTCCGTGGTCCACTCGACGCTCGACCAGGCCTCGCACGCGGACTGGATCATCGCGCCGACCCAGAAGGCCCGCGCCAGCATGGCGGGTCGCGGACCCGGCGACAACCTCGCCGCGTGCCTCCCCTATCCGATCGAGATCGGCGAGGACGTCCCCGGCACGGGCGACTTCGTCCTCGCGCTCGTCGACCGCAAGGATCGGACCGCGCGCAAGTGGGTGAACGACGCCGGCGCGATCCACAAGGACATCCCCATCCGGTACGAGGGCCATCCGGCCGAGGCGCGGTTCGTGATCAGCCTCTCTTCGCGCGACGAGATCTGGCCGGCCGGACTCGCCGAGTCCATGGCGGCGGGCCGCGCGATCATCGCGGGCTGGAACGGCGCCGCCACCGAGTTCGTCCTCGAAGGCGTGAACGGCTATCTCTCCGCGCCCGGCGACGTGACGAGCCTCGCGGCCCATCTCCGCTGCCTGTGGGATCAGCCCGACGAGTCGGCCAAGATGGGATTCGCCAGCCGTGAAGAGGCGAAGATGCACTTCGGCGGGGAAGAGCTCGTCCGGACGCTGATGCGCTGGTACATCCGCGCGGGCGTCTCCCGCCTCGCGGTCTAGGAGCTACCCCAGAGACACGGAGATCACAGAGAAGATCCTCTCTGTGGTGAAGATCTTCTAGGGTCTCGACTCTTCGAGGTCGATGACGCTCGTCGGGCGGGAGTCCTCGTCGATGAACCGGCGGACGAGGAGGTTGTCGATCTTGATCGTCCCCAGCGCCGCCGCGCCCCCCTTGTGGATCGAGAAGCCCACCTGCTGCACTTCTCCGGGCATCGGGCCCGACTGCGGGAAGCGGCCGTTCCAGAGCACCTTCGCGTCGCCGTCGGCGTCGCGCTGAAGCACGATCGAAAGCTTCACGGGCCAGCCCGTCTTGTGGTTGAAGCCCGAGCGGTTCTTTCCGATCACCGACGCGAGCTTGACCGGCATCTGCTGGTCGCCGCCCAGGACGCCCACCGAGATCACCGGCGCGGGAGAGCGCTCGGCGATCTCCTTGAGGACGTGGGCCGCGCGCCACTTCACCTCGGCGTCGCCCGAGCGGGCCGCCTCGGTCACCTTCGCGACCGCCGGACGGCCGAGCCCGATGAGATCCTTCGTCGCCTTCTCGCGGACCTGCCAGGCGTCGTCGCCGAGCTGCTCGATGAGCTGCTCGGCCTTCTTGGCGATCGACGGATCGTTCGCGCCCGATTCCTTCAGGTCGACGGTCGCGGCGAAGCCGGCGCCGGAGGCGTCGGTTGAGTCCATCTCGAGGTCGAACGAGAGCTCGAATCCGGGGATGCGGGGAAAGTCGCGGAAGACGAGCCGCGCCGGCGAGGAGAGATTGCGGCCCACGGCGACTTCGCGGATGACGAGCGCGCCGTCCTGGACCGCCACCGTGAGGTCCTTGTCCACCTGAAACCGCTCCGCAAGCGCTTCGGGGCGCGAGAAGTCTTCCCAGAGTTCGTAGACCTGGTCGGGCTTCACGGCGACGCGCTCCGCGGCGGGGCATCCGTAATAGAGGTAGTAGTTGTCCGACGAGCCGGCCTTGAGGTCGGCCGCGGTGCGGAAGCAGAGCAGCTGCGACTTGCCCTTGCCCGGCTGCAGCAGGAACGGGACCCGCTCGCCGCCGCGGACGAGGGCCCAGTCCTCGAGCCCCGCCTTCGATTTCTCTCGGAGGACCAGGTAGTCGGGATCGATCTCGACCTGGACGGTGAATCCTTTCTCCAGGACGCGCTCGAGGCGGTTGGTGATCGTCACCGGCCGCCGGAACTTCCACTCCTTGTTCCACCACCCCTCCGGGCCGGCGGGCAGAGCGAGGACGAGCGCGAGGAGCAGCGGTTTCATATCAACTTAGACGGTCCGCCGGGGCCGAAGTTCGTGAATTCTTCTTTGCGCGGTTCCGCTCCCGGCACTATACTCTGGCCGCCCGCCATGGAAATCATCATCGAGCCCGACGCCGGGGCGCTGGCCGACCGCGCCGCCCAGATCGTGTTCGCCGAGCTCGCCCGCAAGCCGAACCTGGTCCTGGGCCTCGCCACGGGACGGACGCCGATCGGGCTCTACGAGCGGCTCCGGAAGAGGCCGGAGCTCTTCGCCGAAGTCCGCTTCTTCAATCTCGACGAGTTCTTCGGCCTTGCGCCGTCGGATCCCAACAGCTTCAACGCCTTCTTCTACAAGCATCTCCTCAACCACGTGAAGCACCAGCCGAAGAACGTCCACCTGTTCCGCGGCGACGTGAAGGATCTGGAGGAGGAGGCGCAGCTGGCCGAGGACCGCATCCGCGTCGTCGGCGGCATCGACCTGCAGATCCTGGGCATCGGCCGGAACGGCCACATCGGCTTCAACGAGCCCGGCTCGTCGCTCGGCTCGCGCACGCGGCCGAAGACACTGGAGCCCGACACGGTGGCCCACTACGGTGGCGCGATCCCCAACCTCGCGATTACGATGGGCGTCGGCACGATCATGGAAGCGCGCCGCTGCCTGATGCTGGCCTCCGGCGCGGACAAGGCGGAGATCGTCTGCCGGATGGTCGAAGGCCCGATCATGTCGGAAGTCCCCGCGACGGCGCTCCAGATGCATCCCCGCGCGGCCGCGATCCTCGACGAGCCCGCCGCGTCGAAGCTCAAGCGCGCCGACTACTACAAGTGGGTCTTCGCCAACAAGTGGCGCGTCGGCCAGAAGTGACGCCGGCCGAATCCCTGTAACCGCCGACCCTCTTCTCTTCTGCCTTCTGTGGCGAAGTCGATGCCTGAAGAGAGGAGAGCTCATGGCCAAAGGCCCGGAAACCCATCTGTTCCTGAACAAGTGTCCCGCCCGCGATCCCCGCGTCCTCCTGAGGGAGTGCGCCGAGTATCGCGCCCGGATCGGCGACGATGCAAAGCGCCCGCTGCCGCGCGTGACGGCCTACCTGTCGTCGGGCCAGTCGTTCTCGGGCATCGTGGTCCAGGTGCTGCGCGAGCGCGACGCCGAGACGGTCCTCCTCCATGCGCCCGACGAGTCGCGGCCGGAGGCGGTGGACCTCGTGTACGTCGCGCTGGAGCGGATCGTCGCCGTGAAGGTGCGGGACGGCGAAGAGGTCGCGCCGCTGCTGACCGCGGGCGAGATCGCGCGCGTTCCGTCGGAAGAGCCGCCGACGCGGCTCGCCCTCAAGCGCGAGGTCCGCGAGATCGGCCAGCGCGTGGCGAAGGAATACGGGCTTGCCTCCGGCGTCGACGTGGACTGGGACTCCCTCCCGCGCGCCGACGCGTCGAACCTGAACGTCCTCGACCTCGCCAAGGCGCTCGAGAAGGGCGTCCGCAAGGTCGTGCGCGACGGCCTGGGGAAGGAGGCGATGAAGGGCGTCCGGAAGGTGTTCGTCCGCCACCAGGCGGCGGCCCGGCTCACCTGCGAGAAGGAGCGGGACGCGCTCGTGGTGGTGCTCGACCTGGAGAAGGCCCTGCCCGCCTCGCTCGACCGCGTGGTCGAGGAGCGCCTCACCGGCGCGCTCTAAAGAAACAAAAAACCCCGGCCGTTCGGCCGGGGTTTTCTTTCGGCGTCGTATCGACGGTCTAGAGCGCCGCCTCGATGGTTTTCTTCATCGCGTCCTTGTAGAAATAGCCCTCGCTCGAGGAGCCGAAGTAGGCGCTCCACTGGATGGAGCCGGCCTCGAAGGCGAACTTGGCGGCCGCGCTCTTGGCGGGCTTGATGACGACCTTCTTCAGGCTGCCCTTGAGGGCGTCCTTGCCGAGGTCGTCGCCGCACACTTCCTTGAGCGCGCTCAGGAGGTTGGGCAGCCCGTACTGCTGGTCGACGATGTACTGCGCGTCGTCCATGTTGGCGCTGAAAGCGTCCCAGTCGATGTCCACGCTCGCCTTGGTGCCGGTGATCGCCTGGATCTGGGAGACGAACTGCGGCTCGTCGTTCTTCTTCCGCTCCTGCGCCCACCGCTTTTCTGCGAGGCCCATGGTGAATCCCCTTTCTTCAAGTCGACGACAATCCGGGATCCAGGACGGTACGAATGGATCCCGATGCCGAGAGAAGGAGAAGAATCGCGGAGAAACGGTTACAGGAGATTCCGCAGAAGTCTGCCGCTGAGAATTGCGAAGCGAAGGATCGTTTCCGCTCGGCGTCTCTGCGGCCGGTGGTCAGCGCTTCCGGAGCGCCTGGTACTGCGGGGAGGTGAACCATTCCTGGAGCGACGCCATCTTGCGCGCCGCGGCAGGATCGTCGGTGGTGAACCGGATCCCGACGTAGAAGTCCTTCCGGTTGGCGGCCGAGTAGCACCACATCACTTCGCCTTCCATCTCGATCCGGTCCTGGTATTTCTCGAGCGTGATGCGGATGCGGACCTGCTGCTTCGCGGGGATCCGTTCGGTCGCCAGGATGCGGGCGCCGCCCTGGGAGAGGTCGCACACCTTGAGGGCCTTGTTGCTGCCGAGGCTGAGCGCCGACAGGATTCCGCGGCGGTGAAGCTGGACCTGGGTGCTGTCGATCGCGAACCGGGTGAAGCGGCGTCGATTGTCCGGGCGGACCGCCACCAGAGGCGTCGCCTTGCGGGCGGCCGGAGCGGCCTTGTCCTCGTTGTACCAGTTCAGATCGGCGGACTTCTCGGTCATCGCGTTTTCCCCGGCTTGAACATTCTAGTTATAATACTTCTATCATCGGATCAAAATGGAATTCGATTGATGAAATTTCGGAGGGGAGCGAGGGGGGGGCGCCGGGGGCCGCTTACTTCGGGTATTCCTTGCGGCTGGCTTCGAGCGAGAGGATCACCGGCCGGTCGGGCATCGCCTTCTTGAGCGCCTCGACCTCGGGCTCGCCGGGGCCGAGCGGGAGCTTCACCTGGCCGCGCTCGACGACGGAGCGCATGAGCGCCATCGTCACCTCGATGCCCTTGAACGCCTGCTCGCCGTCGCAGGGGTGGACCTTCTTGTCGTCGTCGAGCCACGCGGCCATGTCGGCCACGTACGGCGCCATGTCCTGCTCGTAGTCCATCGCGCCGCCGCCGGACTTGACGCCGTCCTTCGTCACGGCGCGCCAGCCGCCGCCGGTGAGGGCCTCGGCGAAGCCGAGCGTGCCCTGGGCGCCGACGCGGTTCTTGCGCCACCAGTAGTCGACCTCGGGGACGTCGGGCGCCCCGGCGCCGCACTCGATGTAGCCGCGGACGCCGTTCGCGAAATGGATCACGCCCGCGATGTAGTCGGGCGACGGATGGTTGTCGGCGAACTTGCCCTTGCCGGCCGCCTGGGCCATGACCCACTCGACCTCGGCGTTGCCCGTGTAGCTGCGCATGTAGTCGATCAGGTGGGTGATGAGGTGCATCAGCCAGCCGACCGCCGTGCCGTAGACGGTATGGACGCGGCCGATCGCGCCGCTTCGGATCAGGTCATAGACCGCGCTGTAGTGCGGCCCGTAGCGGTGCTGGTGGGCGACGACGGTCTTCACGCCCGCCGCCTGGACGGCCTTGCGGATCTCGAGCGCCTCGCTCATCGACATCGCCATCGGCTTCTCGTACGCGATCAGCTTCGCGCCGGACGCGAGGCCGGTCTGGATCAGCGGAAGGCGGATGTGGGGCGGGGTGCAGAAACAGAAGATGTCGGGCTGGACCTCTTTGGCGAGCGCGGCCGCGTCGGCGCCGGCCTTCGCCTTCGGATAGAGCGACTTGACCTTGTCGAGCTGCGCCGGGACCGGGTCGCTGATCCCGACGACCTCGAACCGCGGGTTCTTGCTGAACGCGCTGGCGTGATGCTGCCCGCGCTTGCCCATCCCCGCGATCAGGACTTTGTAGGTCTTGCTCATGGCGGCCGCCTTATTTCTTCTTGCCGTTCGCCTTGTCCCACGCCACCAGCTGCTCGATCGTGTAGTCGACCTCCTGGTCGGTCAGCTCGGGGAAGATCGGCAGCGACAGGCACTGCGCGGCGTTCTTCTCGCAGTTGGGGACCTTCTTCACGACCGCCTTCTTCTTCCAGGGGAAGCCCTTCTGCTGGTGGATGGCGATCGGGTAGTGGAGCTTGACGTCGACGCCGGCCGCGATCATGTCCTTCTCGAGCTGGTCGCGCTTGGGCGTCTCGATGACGTAGAGGTGGAACACGTGCCGGTAGCCTTCGGGCTCGACCGGAAGGGTGAAGCTCGTGCCCTGGAGGCCCTTGGTGTAGCGCGCGGCGATCTCGCGGCGCCGGTCGGTCCACTTCGTGATGTGCCGGAGCTTCACGGAGAGCACCGCCGCGTGGAGGTCGTCCAGGCGGCTGTTGAAGCCGAAGCTGTGGACCGAGCGGACGGTGGACCCGTGGTTGCGCATCTTGCGGCAGTAGGCGTCGATGTCCTCGCGGTTGGTGACGACGGCGCCGCCGTCGCCGAACGTGCCGAGGTTCTTCTGGATGATGAAGCTGGTGGCGACGGCGTCCGACAGCTCGCCCTGCTTCCAGCCGGGGCCGTGGCCGTCGATGCTCTGCGCGTTGTCCTCGACGACCCAGAGCTTCTTCTTCTTCGCGATCGCGCTGATGGCCTTCATGTCGGCCGAGAGGCCGTACAGGTGGACCGGGACGATGCCGACGGTCTTCTTGGTGATCGCCTTCTCGACCGCCTTGGGGTCGATGTTGCGGGTCTTGGGATCGCAGTCGACCAGGACCGCCGTGCCTCCGGCGATCCAGATCGCCTCGGCGGTGGCGAAGAACGTGTTCGCCGTGGTGATGATCTCGTCGCCCGGCTTCACGCCGAGGCCCATGAAGACCAGCCACAGGGCGTCCGTGCCGGAGTTCAGGCCGCACGCGTACTTCGATCCGAAATATTTCGACAGGTCGGTCTCGAACTGCTTGAGCGCCGGGCCCTGGACGTAGTTTCCGCTTTCGAGCACGGTCGAAATGGCGGTGTCGAGCTCCTGCTTGATGCTGTGATACTGGCGCGCGTGACCGTAGAAGGGGGCTTTGATCTCCGGCATGGCTCTGCTTCTCCTTTAAGGGACGGCTATTATTGCGTTCCGCCGATTCCAAGGCAACAAAAGCCGCAAGAGCGCAGGGCGTGGCTGTTCCCGCTGCCAATTCGGATTAGTCGGGCGTGATCCGTTACTTGAGCTGCGCCAGCCGCTCCAGAAGCAGCTTTTCGGGCACCGGCTTGAGCAGGATGAACCGCGCGCCGGTCTGGAGGGCCGTGTCCATGCCCTGCGCCGCGTCGTAGGCGACGATGAACGGCTTGGCGATCTGCTCGCAGACGGACAGCATCTCCTCGGGGTCGACGGAGATGTCGACGACGACCCCGGCGCTCGATTCCACCAGCGGCTCGGCCGTGCTCCACGCGTCGGCCTCGAGCACCGTGAACCCTCCGGCCTGAAGCTGCGCCGCCGCCTCCTTGCGGAAGTCCGGCTGGCGGCCGATGACCAGGACGGCGGGACCGGCCGGCTGCCCGACGTCGACCGCGGAGCCGGCCTCCATCGCCAGCAGGCCCCGCTGCTTGAGCTCGTAGAGCGTGCTCAGCACCGTGAACTTGGGGAAGGACGACACCTGGACGATCTCGTCGATCGACCTCGTACCGTCGATCATCGTCAGCAGCTCGCTCGCCGCCTGCTTCGAGACGCTGAGCTGATCGAAGGGAACGTCGCCGTCGAGGCGCACCGGGACCAGCTGGTCCACCGGGAGCTCCGAGCGGAACTTGGCCATCTCGTCCGCGCGCCGCGCGGCTTCGACCATCAGGCTCAGCAGGTTGGAGTCCAGGAGGACCTGGGCGAGGGGGCCGGCGTCCTTGGGCAGGACCTCGTTGTCGGACTCGGCGAAGTAGAACCGGGCCGCGTCCCACGCGAACAGCTCGTAGATTTCCTCCGCGACCTGCTCGCGGAGCGCCTGGTCCATGTCGCTCTGGGCGACGAGCCCCTCTTCGAGGATGAGGTCGCCGAGCCGCATGCCCGACCGTCGCTGCGCCGCCAGCAGCTCGTTGAGCTGCTCGTCCGAGATCTTTCCGCTGCGGACGAGAATCCGTCCCAGCGGCAGCGCGCGGCCCGCGCCGCTCACCAGGCGGATCCCCTGGGTGCAGAACTGGATCAGCGCCTTCTGATTGCCGTTCGTCAGGGAGAGGATGCCGCGGGACTGGCTCATGGAGACGGCCTGGAGCAGGTTGGCCAGCCCCAGGATCCCCAGATCCCCGCCGAACGTTCTTATGGCCACGTCAGAGTGTAGCTCACGCAGGGGCCGCCCGTTGCAGGGTTTCTTCAAGACGTTTGAGCCGCTCGCGCGCGGGGCCGCGGGTGCGCTCCAGCTTGCGGCACGCCTCGTGGACGGTCGAGTGGTCCCGACCGCCGAAATGGTCGCCGATCTGGGCGAACGGCCGGCCCATCAGCTTGCGGGCGAGGTAGAAGCAGGCCTGGCGCGCATCGGCGGCTTCCCGCGACCTGCCGAGCGAATAGATCTCGCCGACGGTGACGCCGAAGTCGTCCGCCGCGGCCCGGACGATGTCCTCGAAGCGGAGCCCGAGGCTCCAGTGGTTGAGGAACTCCGAGACCGCCGACCGCGCGGAGGCGAGCGTATAGGGCGGCTGGGCCGCGAGCCGGGCGAGGCACGACAGCTGGTCGGTATGGCTGGAGGTCACGTGGGCGGCGATGTAGGCCAGGACCGCGTCGGGCATCCCCACAGGGTCGGCGGCGCGGAGGAACGCGACGCCGGTCACGGGATCCGGGCGGTCGATCGACACCTCGACGTCCATGCGGAGCCGCGCCGCGAGGCTCCGGTGGAGCCTCTCGAGGAGGCGGGGATGGCGCTCGCTGGTGAGCGCCGCCCGGGCGCCGCGGCCGGCGAGGGCGCCGAGGATGTCGGCGAGCATCCGCTGCGGCTCGTCCCGGCCGCAGAGCAGATGGAGGTCGTCGAAGAGGAACACCGGCGCGCTGCAGCACTTCTTTCGGAAGGCTTCCATCCGGTCGCACAGCACCGCCTCGCGGGAGTGGCGGCGGAACTGCTCGCCCGTGAAGAAGAGCGCGCTGGGGACTTCGGCGTGGATGGCCCGGAGCAGATGGGTCCGGCCCAGGCCCGAGGGCGCGTGGAGGAGAAGCGTGCGCGGGTCTCCGGCTCCTCCCCTCGCGAAGGCGCGGGCGTCCGAGAAGGCGGGGCGGTTGCCGGGACCGGTGACGAACGTCGCGAAGCTCGGCTCCCGCGCGGCCGCCGGCGGGCCGTCGAGGACGGGCGAGACGAACGCGTCGCCGTCGACCGTGAACAGCACCCGGACGTTGCGGTTGGTCACCCGCTGGGCCGCGTCGGTCACCGCCTCGCGCAGCAGCGACTCGACCTTGTCCTTCGCGTGGGTCGTGGGGAAGTGGACGGTGAAGAGCTCCTCGTCGAGCGTGGCGGGTAGCGCGTGGCGGATCCAGAGGGAATAACGGTCGGGTCCGAGCGTGCGGAACAGCTCGCGGTTGAGCCGCTCCCAGAGTCGATCCAACGCCCAGGCCACGAGCCCCTCTCTCTCTCCGAACTGGAGGGAGTATAGCACCGGGGGAGGGGGAGTCAACCGGGGGCGGCGGCAGCCGCTCCATAAATCAAACGGTTGCGTTTATGGCTGCGCCGGCCATAAACCAAACGGTTTGATTTATGGCTGCGCCGGCCATAAACCAAACGGTTTGATTTATGGCTATTTGAGCAGCTTGCCGATGATGAGGGCGGAGTTGTGGCCGCCGAAGCCGAGCGAATTGGACATCGCGTACTTCACGTCGACGGCGCGCTTGCCGCCGGGGACGTAGTCGAGGTCGCACTCGGGATCCGGGGTCTCGTAGTTGGCCGTCTGGTGGACGACGCCGTCGCGGATCGACAACGTGGTCGCGATCGCCTCCACCGCGGCCGCCGCGCCCAGCAGGTGGCCGACCATTGACTTGGTCGAGCTGACGGGGATCTTCTTCGCGAAGTCGCCGAAGGTCTTCTTGATGGCCGCGGTCTCGATCTTGTCGTTGAGCGGGGTCGAGGTGCCGTGGGCGTTGATGTACGAGATCTGCTCGGGCTTGAGGCCCGCGTCCTTGAGCGCCGCGTTCATCGCGTAGGCACCGCCGGTGCCGTCGGGGTCGGGCGCCGTGATGTGGTACGCGTCGTCGCTGTTGCCGATGCCCAGCACCTCGGCGTAGATCTTGGCGTCGCGGGCGAGGGCGTGCTCCAGCTTCTCGAACACCAGGATGCCGGCGCCTTCGCCGAGGAGGAAGCCGTCGCGGTTCTTGTCGAACGGGCGGGAGGCCTTCTCGGGCGCGTCGTTGCGGGTCGAGAGGGCGCCCATGTTGGCGAAGCCGGCGAGCGAGAGGTACGTGAGGGCCGCCTCGCTGCCGCCGGTGAGCATCAGGTCGGCGTCGCCGTACTGGATCGTGCGGAGCGCGGTGCCCATCGCGTGGTTCGCGGAGGCGCACGCGGAGGCGACGCCCCAGTTGGGGCCGCCCAGGCCGAACGCGATCGCGATCTGGCCCGCCGCGGCGTTGAGCATCATCTTGGGGACGAAGAAGGGGCTGATGCGGCCGGCGCCCTTCTCGTTGTACTTCTTGTCCTGCTCCTGGAGCTCTTGGATGCCGCCGATGCCGCTCGCGATGACGGCGCCGCAGCGGAAGCGGTCGAGCTTGGAGAAGTCCAGCTTGGCATCCGCCACCGCCTCCTTGGCGGCCGCGACCGCGTACTGGGAGAAGGGGTCCATCCGCTTCGCTTCCTTGGGGTCGATGTGGGCCCCCGGATCGAAGTTCTTGACCTCGGCCCCGAACGTGACGGAATGTCCCGTCAGGTCGAATTTGGTGATTCTCGCGGCGCCGCTCTTGCCGGCCAGGAGGGCGTTCCAGTAAGCGTCGACGCTGTTGCCGACCGGCGTGATGGCCCCGAGGCCGGTGATGACGACCCTATTTCTTGTCGGAGGCATTCTTCTCGATGTAGCTGATCGCGTCGCCCACGGTCTGGATCTTCTCGGCCGCGTCGTCCGGGATGGAGAGGTCGAACGCGTCCTCGATTTCCATGACCAGTTCGACGGTGTCGAGGGAGTCGGCGCCCAGGTCGTTTACGAACGACGAGGTCTTCGAGATCTTGTCCTTGGCGACTCCAAGCTGCTTGGAGACGATCTCGATGACCTTGGTTTCGATTTCGGCCGCAGACGCCATAGATCCTCCGTCAATGGGATTAGTCCGGGAGCCCCCGGTATTGGGGGCGAATTATATGGAGCCTATATCGGCAATTCAAGGATTAACTCTTGAGCGGGGGGCCCCCGTCCCATAACAGTCGGGGTCTCTCGCGCTTCTAGATCTCTAGATGATGCGATGGATCGCAGGCCTCGCGGCGGTCCTGATCCTCCCCGCCTGCGGGGGCCATTCGGGGTCCGACGGACGGGAATCGGTCGGCGCCCCGACCGACCCTGGGACCGGCCAGCTGCCGAGCGTCCGGATTGTCAGTCCGGAGTCCGGCGCCAGCGTTCCGGAGGGATCCACCATCACCATCCGCGCCGAGGTCACCGACCCCGGCGCCGCCGTTGCGCGGGTCGATTTCTACGACGACAATCAGCGGATCGGCAGCGCTTCGAGCCCGCCGTACACCCTCTCCTACGGACATCTGAAAGGCGGAACCCACCAGCTGTGCGCCGTCGCCGTCGACGGCGACGGGAACACCATGGCATCCGCCCCGGTCACGCTGTTCGTCGTCCAGGGGGACGGCGGCGATCACGACGACGGCCGGCGCGGACACGATCGGGATCACTGATCCGGTCGCCACAAGACATCCCAAATCGTATCATCAGGCGATGGACCTCAAAGGAGCCACAGCGGTCGTCACCGGAGCCGGCAAGGGCATCGGCCGGGCCATCGCCGAGGCGCTCGCCCGGGAGGGGACGCGACTCGTCATCAACGGCCGGGACGCCGCCCGTCTGCAGGAGGCCGCCCGCGCCCTCGGGGGGGACGTGGAGGTCGTCGCGGGCGATGTCGGCGACGAGACCGTCGCCGCGCGGCTCGTCGAGACCGCCGTCTCCCGGTTCGGACGGCTGGACGTCGTGGTCAACAACGCCGGCATCGGCCACCACGGCCGGCTGGAGGACATGGACCCCGCCGAATTCGACCGCGTCTACCGCACCAATGTCCGCGGCCCCTTCCTGGTGATGAAGGCGGCCGTTCCCGTGATGCGCCGGCAGAAGAGCGGGACGCTGGTCAGCCTCGCATCGCTCGCCGGCCGCAACCCGGTGCCGATGCGCGCCGCCTATGCCGCCACCAAGTGGGCGATGATCGGCCTCTCCCGATCGGTGCTCCAGGAGGTGCGGAAGGACGGCATCCGCGTGATCATCCTGGAGCCGGGATCGACGCTGACGGAGTTCGGCCACGATCCGGCCAAGATGGCCCAGGCGGAAAAGCTGGTCCGGCCGGAGGACGTGGCGTCGGTGCTCGTCGCGTCGCTCAAGCTTCCCGATCGGGCCACCGTCTCGGAGATCGAGATCCGCCCGACCGATCCGCCGGCCTGATCACCACAAAGGCACAAAGAACACCAAGGCGGGAATCGGAAGGGACGGCCCACAATCCGTAGTGGACCTCGCCCTTTTTGTCCTTGGTGTCTTTGTGGTGAAGATCCGCTACGCCAACAGCTTCTTAACGACGTGGCCGTGCACGTCGGTGAGGCGGAAGTCGCGGCCGGCGTATCGATAGGTCAGCTTCTCGTGGTCCAGGCCCAGGCAGTGCAGGATCGTCGCCTGCAGGTCATGGACGTGGACCGGGTCCTCGACGACGGAATACCCGAGCTCGTCCGTGACGCCGAGCTGCACGCCGGGCTTGGTGCCGCCGCCGGCCATCCACATCGTGTAGGCGTGCGGGTGGTGGTCCCGCCCCTGGCTCCGGCCGAGCGCGGGGTTCGTCTCCACCATCGGGGTGCGGCCGAACTCGCCGCCCCAGATCACCAGGACCTCGTCCAGCATGCCGCGCTGCTTGAGGTCGGCGACCAGCGCCGCCGAGCCCTGATCGGTCTCGCCGCAGTTCTTCCTCAGGTTGCCCGCGACGTCGCTGTGGGCGTCCCAGCCTTCGTGGAAGATGTTGATGAACCGGACGCCGCGCTCGATCATCCGCCGCGCCACGAGGCACGCCCGCGCGAACGACGCCTTCGACGGATCCTTGATGCCGTAGAGGGCCAGCGTCTCCGGGGACTCCCCCTTCAGGTCCATCAGCTCGGGCGCCGAGGTTTGGAGTCGGTTCGCCATCTCGTACGCGGCGATGCGCGTCGCGATCTCCGGATCGCCGATCGTCTCGAGCCGCTTTCGGTTCAGCTCGCCGACCAGGTCGAGCGTGTCGCGCTGGAGCTTCGCGTCGACGCCGTCGGGGCTGGTCACGTTCAGGATCGGGTCCCCCTGGTTGCGGAACCGCACGCCGGTGTAGACCGTCGGCAGGAACCCGCTCGACCAGAGCGCCGCGCCGCCGCTGATGCCCGCGCCCGTCGACATCACGACGAACGCGGGAAGGTTCTTCGACTCGGAGCCGAGGCCGTACGTGACCCACGAGCCCATGCTCGGCCGGCCTGGCTGCGAGAATCCGGTGTTGAAGAAGATCTGCGCCGGGGCGTGATTGAACTGGTCGGTGCGCACGGAGCGGATGATGCAGAGATCGTCGACCACCTTCGCGAGGTGGGGCAGCATCTCCGACAGCTCCGCGCCGCTCTTGCCGTGGCGGGCGAACTTGAAGCGGGGCGCCAGCACGCCGGCATCGGGACGGATGAAGGCGAACCGCTGGGTGCCGATCACGCTCGCCGGCAGCGGCTTGCCTTCGAGCTCCTTGAGCTTCGGCTTGTAGTCGAACAGGTCGAGATGGCTGGGCGCGCCCGACATGAACAGATGGATGACCGCCTTCGCCTTCCCCTTGAAGTGGGGAGCGGGCCCCCGGTCCTGCGCGCGCGCGGTCCCCTGCGCCAGCAGCGACGCGAGGGCGATCTTGCCGAGGCCCACTCCGCACTCGCCGAGGAAATGGCGGCGGGTGACGGCGCAGCAATCACTCATCGTTCAGCTCCGGGTGACGAACTCGTCCAGGTTCAGCAGGGCGCGAAACAGGAGCGTCCACGCCGCCCGCTCGACGTCGGCGCCGTCGCCCTTGCCGGCGATCTTGACGGCGTCGACCTCCTGGGCGGCGATCCGCGCCTTCTGGGTCTCCAGGTACTTGAGCAGGAGCGCGACCTCGGCCGCGTCGGGCTCGCGCGACAGGCAGCGGCGGAACATCGCGGCGATCTTCTTTTCCGCGGGCGCCGGATCGGCGGCCGCCGACTTGCCCGCGTGGCGGGCGGCCTCGACCACCACCTCGTCGTTCAGCATCGTCAGCGCCTGGAGCGGCGTGTTGGAAACCTCGCGCCGGGCGACGCAGGCCTCGCCGCTCGGCCCGTCGAACGTCGAGAACATCGCGTACGGCGCCGTGCGCTTGGCGAACGTGTAGAGGCCGCGGCGGTACCGGTCCTCGCCCTGGCTGACGGTCCAGGTCAGCGGACCGTAGGCGCCTTCGGTCGTGATCCCGGGCGGCTGGGGCGGGAAGACGCTCGGTCCGCCGATCTTGGGCGAGAGCAGCCCCGCGGCCTTGAGCACCGAGTCGCGCACGACCTCCGCGTCGAGCCGCGTGCGGGGCGACCGGCTCAGGAGCTTGTTCTCCGGATCCTTCTGGAGCGCCTCGGCCGTGACGCGGGCCGACTGCCGGTAGGCGGCGCTCGTGACGATCAGGCGCATCATCTTTTTCTGCGACCATCCCTGCCGGACGAAGTCCGTCGCCAGCCAGTCGAGCAGGTCGGGATGGGTCGGCGCCTCGCCCTGGAAGCCGAAGTCCTCGGTCGTCCGGACGAGTCCGCGGCCGAAGAACGCCGCCCAGAGGCGGTTCATGGTGACGCGGGCCGTGAGGGGATTCTGGGGGCTGACGAGCCACCGGGCGAACGACAGCCGGTCGCGCGGGGTCCCCTCGGGGAGCGGCGGGAAGAGCGAAATCATCTCCGCGGCCACCTTCTCGCGCGGCTCCAGGAATTCGCCGCGGTTGCGGAGGAACGTCGTGCGCCGATCCTGCGGCTCCCGTTCCTGCATCACGAGGGTCGTGGAATAGCCGGGCAGCCCGTCGCGGAGCTTCTGGATCTCCTTGCGGGCGCCCGCCAGTTCCGGCGCCAGCTCGAGGAATTGCCGGCGGATCGCCGCCAGCTGCTCCGGAGTCCGGCGCTCCGCCGCAACGAGCAGCGCCTCCTCGACGTCCGCCGAGAGGCCGCGCGCTTCGGCGGACCGCTCGTCGCCCGTGATCGAGATGCGGAACCGTCCCAGGCCCGCGGCGTAGTAGCGCTCGAAGAGGAGCTTCAGGTCGAGCCGCGAGACTTTCTCGACGGGCGGGTCCAGCTGGAACACCGCCGCGTGGGTGCGGCCCTGTCCGCCGGAGATCGACCACCCGGACTGCTGATCGCCGTCGATCGCCCGGGCGGCGGTCTTGTTGCCGTCGGCGAAGCTCTGGGTCGCGCGGGCAAGCTTTACCGGCTTGCCGTCCGCCTGCACCGTCACCTCGCTCAGCCAGAAATCGCCGAACGGGCCCTCGTAGTGCACCCGCCCGGGACCGCCCTTGGGGAGCCGCGGATCGGCGATCGCTTCGAGCCGGATCGCCGTGACTTTCCTGCCGCCGACCTCGAACCCCAGCTCGTAGGTGTCGCTCTTGGTCATGTCGCCGCGGACGAAGACCGACCGGTCGCCCTGAACGGCGAGGATCGGGAGGTTGGAGCGGGCGTCGACGGGACGGAGCGGCTCCCATCGGACGGCGCGTCCTTCCTCGGCGCGGATCCACTCGGCGAGCTTGCGGTTGAAATGGCTCTCGCGGCCTCCGCCTTTCGACGGCGCTCCGAGGCTGATCCGGAACCGTCCCAGCGTATGACGCTGGCCGAAGTTCTGGTCGATCTTGAGCGTCCAGGTCTTCTTCATCGCCGGCCGCGGCGCGGCGAGCATGAACACCGCCGCGCGGGCGACGTTCATCGGCGTCGGCCCCGCGATCGCCCAGCCCGTCTCAGGCTTGCCGTCCAGCGCCGCCGACGCGGGGAAGTTCTGTTGCTCGAAGTCGGCGGTCGCCGAGGCGATCTCGATGGCCTTGTCGTCGCGGAGGGAGAGCTCGCTGACGACGAAGTTGCCGTTCTCGGCGCGACCCGGACCCTTGTGGGGAAGGGACTCGTCGGGGAGGACCTCGAGCCGGACGGCCGCGACGTTCGGAAGATCCGCCAGGAAGGCGATCTCCGTGGTGTCCTTCTCCGGCGAGTCGCCGCCGATGAGCACCGACCCGTCCTCGAGGACCCGGCTCGTCGCCTTCTGCGTCGACTGCACGGACTCGATGCGGACCGGCGTCCAGTCGAGCCCGCCCTCGGCAGGGAACTTGAGCTCCAGCGCGGCGCGGGCGTCGTCGATCTTCTTTTCCTGCTCGGCGCGGCGGCGCGCCACGTCGGCGTCGGGGATGTCGAAGACCGGCTCGTCGGCGCCGTCGAAGAACGCCATGATCCGGTAGTAGTCGACCTGGGTGACCGGATCGTACTTGTGCGTGTGGCAGTTCGCGCAGCCGATCGTCATCCCGAGCCACACGGTGCTCGTCGTGTTCACGCGGTCGACGAGCGAGTGGTACCGGAACTCGAGAGGGTCGATGCCGCCCTCTTCGTTGATCATCGTGTTGCGATGAAAGCCGGTGGCGATCTTCTGGTCGGGCGTCGCGTCCGGCAGCATGTCGCCGGCAAGCTGCTCGATCGTGAACCGGTCGAACGGCATGTCGACGTTGAACGCGCGGATCACCCAGTCGCGCCACGGCCACATGACGCGAGGCCGGTCCTTCTCGTAGCCGTTGGTGTCGGCGTAGCGGGCCAGGTCGAGCCACCGCCGCGCCCACCGCTCGCCGAACCGGGGCGAGGCGAGCAGACGGTCGACGTAGGCTTCATACGCTTCGGGCGCCGGATCCTTCACGAACGCATCGACTTCTTCCGGAGTCGGAGGCAGGCCGGTGAGATCGAGCGATGCGCGGCGGGCGAGCGACGGCCGGTCGGCTTCCGGCTGGGGAGCGAGGCCGGCCGACTCCAGCCGGGCGAGGATGAAGGCGTCGACGGACGTGCGGGTCCACGTCTTGTTCCTGACGGGCGGCAGCGGCGGCGGTTTCGGGGCGACGAACGCCCAGTGCGGCGCGACGTCGGCTCCTGCGGCGATCCAGCGGCGGAGCGTCGCCTTCTGGACGGCGGTGAGGGTCTTGTTCGACGTCGGCGGCGGCATGACCATTTCGGCGTCGTCGCTGAAGATGCGCTGGACGACGCCGCTCTGGTCGGGCTTCCCGGGGACGACGGCGCCCTTCTTGATCGCCACGGCGCGATCGTCGAGCCGGAGCTTGGCGGAGCGCTTCTTCTCGTCCGGCCCGTGGCACTTGAAGCATTTGTCCGACAATATCGGCCGCACGTCGCGGGAGTAGTCGGGGGCCGAGTCGTCCTGGAGCAGGAAGCAGAAGAGCAGCGAGAGCATCATGTTGCGCTCCCTGACATTACCTCATTCGGATTAGCAGGGTAAATGATTTGCAGCACGCAGCACCCGGCATACCGCACCCAGCAGCGACGGACGATGATAACATTAGGAGCGCATGATCTCGCTTCGGACGGATTTCCAAACGCCCTTTCACAAGAACCTGGCGACCATGGCGTGGATTGCCAAGGTAGAGGCGTTTGTAGAGGGGAGGATCCGAAGTACCGGCGCGTTCAAGACCGCGACCGGTACAGGCGCGATTTGCTCAAGATACAACGAAGATCGATTCATGGGCCCGCTGAGCGTGGTCAAGTACCATTTCGTCGTGGAGGTCCGTGTTTCACGCGGCGAGCCGGACGCGCCGTCGGATCTCTATGAAGCGACCCTTCATTACGATCCTGCCACGGACGGTCTTTCCTGCGCGCCCCGGCAGGAGCACTGCATCACCGTTGAGCAGCGGGCGAAAGTGGCCGCCGAATCCCGGCAAATGAAGGAAGATTGGATCGCCTCCCTCCAGCCGGTGGAATCGAAGGAAGAATTTGAGCGAAAGAAGTGCCCCGTCTGCGCCGGGAAGCTCCGGGCGCGCTTCTTCCCGGAAGGCCATTCTTGGTCGACCAGTTGCGCCGTGGATCCCAGCCATCCCACGTCGATGTGGCTCGGGGTAAGGCTGGACCCCGGCGGGTGGTGGACCGATTTTATTGCCGACCGGACCTGTCCCCGCTGTTCGTCGTCGAAGGATGTCGTGGGCCTGCTCTACGGTCTCATCTTCATGGAAGTCGATCCGAAGGTCTGGGAGATGGGGGGATGCACGTTTAACCCTCAGGATCTGGACCTCTGGCATTGCCGGAGGTGTGTGCTGGACTTCAAGCGAGGCTCACGCGAGGCTTAGGACTTCGGACGATCCTGGTTCAGCTCCAGCAGGACGCCGAACGTCTCCTTCGGGCGGAGGAACGTGACCCACTTGCCGCCGGCGCCGACCTTCGGTTCGTCCCAGAGCGGGCTGTAGCCTTTGGCCTGGAGCTCGCGGATCGCCTCGCGGATGTCCTCGACCTCCAGGCAGAGGTGATGGATGCCTTCGCCGTGCGAGCCGAGGAACTTCGAGATGACGGGCTCGCCTTCCATCGGTTCCAGGAGCTCGAGGACCGACTCGCCGGCTTCGACCTTGACCACCTTCAGCTTCATGTCGGCGAGGGTCTCGCGGGCGACGACCGGCAGACCCAGGACCTCGGTGTAGAACTTCGCGGCTGCTTCGGAGGAGCGACAGGCCAGCCCCAGATGCTCGATCTTCAGGATCTTCACGGATATCGGCCCGCGGTCTGCTCGAACGAGTCGAACATCTGCTGGGCCCGGTCCTTGGTGGTCTTGGAGATCGGGATGATCGGCCCGAACGACCGTTCCATCGTCGCCACGATGAGCATCCAGCGGCCGGCGCGGCAGTAGTGCACCGGAAAGCTCTTGGGACGGTACTTGTACTCCAGGATCCGTCCTTCCGGAAGCGACGGCACCAGTCCGGCCTTGGGCAGCTGGACGAGCTGCACCGACGTGTTGTGGACGATGTAGCTCCGCAGGACGGTGCCGGCCGCGACGTCGTTCTCGAACAGCTCGCGCGCGTCGTTGATCATCAGGTGGTGGTCGGGCTCCGACGACGCCGAGCGGAACTCGGCCTTCATGCCGTCGTTCAGCCAGCCGTCGAGCCACGGGTCCTCGGGCTCGGAGACCTTGCGCTCCGCGGTCCACAGGAGCCCGTAGAGGAGTGCGGCCGCGAGCGTGCCGCAGGCCAGGGGCGCGAGCAGCGCCTTCATGAGAGCGGCTTTCCCTGGTCGTGGCGGCCGTAGCGCTCCACGAGCGCGCCGCAGATCTCGCCGAGCGTGACGTCGGCCTTCACGCAGCCAAGCACCGCGGGGAAGAGGTTCTCGTCGCGGTCGGCGGCCGCGCGGAGCGCGGAGAGCGCCGTGTCGGCCGCGGTCTTCGACCGCGACGCCTTGCGCCGTTCGAAGGCCTCGCGGCGCGCGGCCTGGGTTTTCTCGTCGACCTTCAGGACCTTCAGGTCGGCGCCGTTGCCCGGCTCCTCGTACTTGTTCACGCCGACGATGACGCGCTTGCCTTCCTCGATCTCGTGCTGGACGGCCAGCGAGCTCTTCTCGATCTCCGACTTCTCGAACTCGAGGGCCGCGCCGGCGCCGCCGAAGCCGTCGATCTTCTCGATGTACTTCTTCGCCTCGGCCTCGAGCCGGTCGGTCTCCTCCTCGACCTGGAACGAGCCGCCGAACGGATCGGCGACGTCGCAGATGCCGGTCTCGTGGGCGAGGATCTGCTGCGTCCGGAGCGCCAGCTTCGCCGCCTCCTCGCTCGGGAGCGCGAGCGCCTCGTCCTTGGCGTTCGTGTGGAGCGACTGGGTGCCGCCGAGCAGCGCGGCCATCGCCTGGAGGGTGACGCGGACGACGTTGTTGTGGGGCTGCTGCGCCGTCAGCGTCGAACCCGCGGTCTGCGTGTGGAACCGGAGCTGCTGCGCGCGCGGGTCCTTCGACTTGAACCGGTCGCGCATGATCGTCGCCCAGAGGCGCCGGGCGGCGCGGAACTTGGCGATCTCCTCGATGAAGTCGTTGTGGGCGTTGAAGAAGAAGCTCACGCGGCGTCCCAGGGCGTCGACGTCGAGCCCCCGCTTCAGCGCCGCCTCCATGTAGGCGATGCCGTTGGCGAGCGTGAAGCCCAGTTCCTGAGCGGCGGTCGAGCCCGCCTCCCGGATGTGGTAGCCGGAGACGCTGATGAAGTTCCACTGCGGCAGGTGGCGGCACGCGTGCTCCATCACGTCCACCGCGATCTTGAGCGACGGCTTCGGGGGGAAGATGTAGCAGCCGCGCGCGACGAACTCCTTGAGGATGTCGTTCTGGACGGTCCCGCCGAGCGAGGCGGTCGGCACGCCGCGCTTTTCCGCCGTCGCCACGTGGAGCGCGAGGAGGACGATCGCGGTCGCGTTGATCGTCATCGACACGGTGACCTTGTCCAGCGGGATCTCGTTGAACAGCGCCTCCATGTCGGCGAGGGACGCGATCGAGACGCCGGACTTGCCGACCTCGCCCCGCGCCATCGCATGGTCGGGGTCGTAGCCCATCTGGGTCGGCAGGTCGAACGCGACGGACAGTCCGGTCTGGCCCCGTTCGAGGAGGTACCGGTAGCGCCGGTTGGTCTCCTCGGCGGTGGCGTAGCCCGCGTACTGGCGGAACGTCCAGGGCCGGTCGGCGTACATCCGGGGGTAGATGCCCCGGGTGAACGGGAACTGGCCGGGCAGGGAGTCGTCCATCGGCGGGGATTATAGCAGAGTCGGGTTCAGAACGGGATGAGGGAGCGAATCTTCGCGTTCAGCCCGGGATGGAGGAAGCAGGCCGCGACGGCGCCCGCCACGACGAGCAGCATCAGGAGCTTCCCCCACGGAAAGGAGCCGCGCCGCTCGGGGACCGTGCCTTTGGGGATCTGGAGCTGCTCCCTCTTCTTGACCTGCGTTCCCTGGCCGCAGTAGACGCACTTGGCGCCGCTCGCCAGGGGGCGGCCGCAGGACGGGCAACTCATCGGCATGATGTCTATTTTACCCGATTACGAAAAGCGACTGGCCTTTTTCGACCGCTTGCCCGGGCTGGACGTCGACCGACTTCACGGTGCCGTCCTTGGGCGCGGCGATCTCATTCTCGAGCTTCATGGCGTCGAGGCAGAGCACCGGCTGGTCCTTCTTCACGGCGTCGCCCGCCTTGAGGAGCACCTTCGTGATGAGCCCGGGGATGGGCGCTCGGACCTCGGCCGCGGCGGCCGACGCCTGTCCGTCGCCCACGACCTTCGCCAGCATCTCCGTCTTCGGGTCGCGGACGACCACCTCGTACTCGATCCCTTCGATGTGGAGCGAGTAGACGCCGTCGCGCCGGTCCCAGCCGAAGTCGAGGCGGCGGTCGCCGAGGAACGCGGTCCGGATCGACCACTTCTGGTCGTCGAACGCGACGACCATCTCCTTCCCGTTGCACGTGACGATCAGCCGGTCGCGGTCGGGCTGGATGTCCAGCTCGAAGTCGTGGCCGTTGGAGTGGGCGAAGAACTTCACAGGTCCTCCCGGAACGCCATCTTCCAGGGGGAGATCGGCCGCGGGCTCGCGTACTTCGGCGTCATCTGCTCGCGGCGGAGGAACTCGAGGGCGGCGGCCAGGATCGCCGCCTCCTCGTGGTGGTCCGCCTTCACGTTCTTGAAGTCGAATTCCTGGTCCACGAAGTGCGTGTGGATCCGTCCGGCGCGGAACTTCCGGTTCTGGAACAGCTGGATCTGGAACGGGATCGTGGTCTGGACGCCGACGATCTTGAACTCGCGCAGCGCGCGGAGCATGCGGTCCACGGCGGTGTCGCGGTCTTCGGCCCAGGTGATGAGCTTGGCGACGAGCGAATCGTAGAACACGGTGACCTGCGACCGGATGCGGAGGTCGCTGTCCACGCGGACGAACGGCCCGGCGGGGAAGCGGACGGCCGCGACCTCGCCCGTGGCGGGGGAGAACCCGTTGAACGGGTCCTCCGCGCAGATCCGCGTCTCGATCGCGTGGCCGCGGCGGCGCACCTCGTCCTGCTTGAGCGGGAGCTTCTCGCCGGCGGCGACGGCGATCTGCATCTGGACCAGGTCGAGGCCGGTGATCATTTCGGTGACGGGATGCTCGACCTGGAGCCGCGAGTTCACCTCGAGGAAGTAGAACTCGCCCTTCTCGTCGAGCAGGAACTCGCAGGTGCCGGCGTTCTCGTAGCCGACGCTCTTGACCACTTTCTTCGCGGTCTCGCCCATCTTTTCGCGGAGCTTCGCGTCGACCGCGACGGACGGGCTCTCCTCGACGAGCTTCTGGTGGCGTCGCTGGACGGAGCACTCGCGCTCGCCCAGATGGAGGACCGACCCGCGGCGGTCGCCGAAGACCTGGATCTCGACGTGGCGGGGCCGCGAGATGTACTTCTCGACGAAGACGGTGCTGTTGCCGAACGCATGGCCCGCCTCGCTCGACGCCTCGCGGATGGCCTTGGCGACGTCCTTGGCCTCGCGGACCACGCGGAGGCCTTTGCCGCCGCCGCCGCCCGCGGCCTTGAGGAGGAGCGGGTAGCCGTGCTGCTTGCCGAACGCGAGGACCTGGGCCTCGTCGACCTGCCCGGAGATGCCGGGGACGACCGGGACGCCGAGCTTCTGGGCGGTCTTCCGCGCGGCGATCTTGTTGCCCACGGCGCGCATCGTCTCGGGGCCGGGACCGATGAACCGGATCTTCGCCTTCGCGCACGCCTCGGAGAAGTCCGCGTTCTCCGACAGGAAGCCGTAGCCGGGGTGGATCGCCTGGGCGCCCGACTTGCGGGCGATGTCCAGGATCTTGTCCATCCGGAGGTAGCTCTCGCGCGCCGGGGCGGGGCCGACGCCGTACGCTTCCTCGGCCTGGGAGACGTAGTTGGACCAGCGGTCCGCGTCGCTGTAGACGGCCACGGTGCGGATTCCGAGCTCCTTGCACGCCCGGATCACGCGGAGCGCGATCTCTCCGCGATTGGCGATGAGGACCTTCTTGAACACGTGGGCGATGATTTCACCACAAAGGGGCGGAATGCATCAAGTATTTAGAATCGCCAAAGATCGGGCCCGGGACGGCGATTCCTGTTTCTGTACCGGCAAGGGCCGCCTAGAATGAGGGTTCATGGGAGACTCCGGAGCCAGTCCATCCGAGTCGCTCTTCGCGAAGCTCGTCGTCGAGCAGGGGCTCGCGTCGGAATCGCACGTGCGCGAATGCCTGGACATCATCGGGCGCCTTGCGGCGGAGCACGTCACCCCGCTTCCGAGACTGGGAGAGCTCCTGGTCCGGAAGGGCTACCTCTCGCCCCAGCAGCTGGAGGCGACGCTCCGCATCCCGCCCAAGCCGGACGGCAAGGCGCCCTCGTCCTCGTCCAACATCACGCTGCCCGCCGAGGTCGCCCGCGCGGCGGACGTCCCGGGCAACCACGTCGGCAAGTTCGTCCGCGTCCACGCGATCGGCGCCGGCGGCATGGGCGAGGTGTGGTCCGCGTGGGACAACGAGCTGCGCCGCTGGGTGGCGCTCAAGTTCCTCAACAGCAAGAGCCGCGACGAGATCGCCCGGTTCGAGCGCGAAGCCCAGACCGCCGCGAAGCTCTCCCATCCCAACATCGCGGCCGTCTATGCCGTCGGCGAGGAGTCCGGCCGGCCCTTCATCGCGATGCAGCTCGTCCGCGGCCGGACGCTCGCCGTCTTCCCGCGCGACGACCGGCGGGTGCTCGTCGAGTTCGTCCGCCAGGCGGCGCTCGCCGTCCACTACGCCCACGGCGAGGGCGTGATCCACCGCGACCTGAAGCCGCACAACCTGATGGTCGAGGGCGATTCCGAGAAGCGCCACGACGCGAAGGAGTTCCGCGTCTACGTCATGGACTTCGGCCTCGCGAAGGAGGCGACCGGCGATTCGAGCCTGTCGGTCTCGGGAACCGTGCTGGGCACGCCGTCCTACATGCCTCCCGAGCAGGCGCGCGGGCTGCTGAACGGCGTCGACGCGCGGAGCGACGTCTACGCGCTCGGCTCGACGCTCTACGACCTGCTCACCGGCCGGCCGCCGTTCAAGCACGAGAACGTCTACGAGCTTCTCAAGCAGGTCGTCGAGGAGGAGCCCAAGCCGCTGCGCCGGGCCAATCCGTCGGTCGACGCCGACCTCGAGACGGTCGTGCTCCGGTGCCTGGAGAAGGAGCCGGCGCGGCGGTACGCGACGGCGCGCGAGCTGGCGGAGGACCTGGGCCGCTGGCTGGCGGGCGAGCCCGTCCTGGCCCGTCCCGCGAGCGTCGCCTACCGGCTCCGGAAGTGGGTGGCGCGTCGAAAGGCGCTGACGGCGGCGGTCGTCGTGGCGATCGCGGCGGCGGTCACGGTGGCGGCGATCCTGGCGGGCGGCGCCGCCGAGCGGGCGCGGGAGGCGCGCGAGCTCCACGCCCAGGCGGACCGGACGTTCGCGGACCGGGACTGGTCGCGCACCAACGAGCTCCTCGGACGCTATCTTGCGCTCCGGCCGGCCGATGTCGAGGCGCGCGACCGGAAGTCGGTCTGCGAACGGGAGCTGGAACGGTTGCGCAAGGAGGCGGAGTCGAAGGTCGCGTCGCTCGAGGCGGCCGCGCTCTGCCAGAAGGCGCTCGCCAACGTGAAGGAGGGGAAGACCCTCTGGCGGGTTCGGACCGCGAGGCCCGAGCAGTGGGAGAAGCTGTTCGCCCAGGCCCACGGCTGCGCCCGCGAGGCGCTGGCGCGCGACGCCACGCTGGCCGGCAGCCATTTCACGCTCGGCGAGATCCTCGAGGCGCAGGGGAAGTGGGCGGACGCCGTGGCGGCGTACGACCGCACGCTCGAGATCGACGGCGCCTTCGCCGAGGCGTGGCAGCGCCGCGGCATCTGCTATCTCGAGCTCTTCTCCGAGGCGCTGATGGACGCCCAGTGGCGCAGCCGGAAACCGGAACAGGTCCTCGCGATCCTTCTTGCCCCGGGGCCCCGGGCCGTGGAGTGCCGAAAGAACTCGCTCGAGAGCCTCAAGAAGTACTCGGAGCTCCGCCAGGACGCGACGGCGTCCATCGAGTACCGGTACGCCCAGATCGCGGCGTCGATCGTCGGCGGCAAGTTCATCGAGGCCGACAAGGCGAGCGACGCACTGCTCGCCGAAGTCCAGACGGACGAGCGCATCTGGCTCCTCAAGGCGGCGGCGCAGATCGCGCGGATGAACTTCAAGGGCGGGGCGGTGACGCTGACGAAGCTGATCGACGACGTCGCGCCGGCGCTGTGGCGCCCCTACTTCTTCCGCGGCTGGATCGCCCTGGTGTCGAAGGACTGGGACCGGGCGATCGCGGACTGCACGCGGTCCGTCGAGCTCGACCCCCGCCAGGCTCGGGTCTACGCGGTCCGGGCCGCGGCCCACATCGAGAAGAACGATTACGTCTCGGCGAAGGCGGACTACGATCACGCGATCGAGCAGGCGCCCGCGTGGGGATTCGTCCTGACGGCGCGGGCGGGGGCCAAGCTGCGGCTCAACGATCCCGCGGGCGCGATTCAGGACGCCACGCGCGCCATGGAGGTCGAGCCCGCCGACTGGACGGCGCCTTTCGTTCGAGCGCAGGCGAAGTGGCGGCAGGGCGACAAGCCCGGCGCGATCGACGACGCGGGGAAGGCGATCCAGGTGAATCCCAGGGAATCGGAGCCCTACGCGCTGCGGTCGCAGTTCCGCAACGCCGCGGCGGAGAAGGCCGGCGCGATCGAGGACGCAGGGAAGGTCGTCGAGGTCTCCCCGCGCGAAGCCGCGGGCTGGCGCTGGCGCGGCCGGCTCCGCTTCGATCAGAAGGAGTGGCGCGGGGCGCTCGAAGACTTCGGGAAGGCCGTCGAGCTCGCGCCGGCGCTCTCGAAGGAGCTCGATCCGCTCATCGCGCAGTGCCGGAAGAATCTGGGGGAGTGAGGCCTACCCGAACAATCCCGGCGCGAACGTGATCGTCATCCCCGCCTGTTCGCCCGCGGCGGTGATCTCGCGCTCGACCGCCTCGACGTCCTTCATCTTGGGATGAAGGAGGACCGTGTACGAGCCGTCGGGTTCCATCCAGAGCGTGATCTTGGCCTCCGGGGCGAGGATCATGACGTCGCGGCGGAACCGGTCGTCCTTGATCTTCAGCGCGCCCGCGCAGGCGCGCTCCCAGTAGAGCTTGAAGACGTCGAACGCCGCGGCCGTGAGGTAGAAGAACATCGTCCCCTCGTCGGGCGGGGCGTACTCCTGGAGCATCTGGAAGTCCTTGGCGAAGTTCTTCAGCTCGACGAGGATCAGATCGTCTTCGGTCGCGCCGTACGTCAGCTTGTGCCACTGGACGCCGTCGGTGTCGAACAGCTTCTTGGCGAGCTTGCCCGCCTTGCCGGCGCCGATGTCGCGGATGCCGAAGATCGCGTGGTTGCCGCCGGCCAGCGCCGCGAAGAGCGTCGAGACGAACTTGAGCTCGCGGTCCGACGACCGGCTCATCTTGTTGATGTGGATCCGCTGCGTCGTGGGCTTGCCGGTGATGCTGATCGTGTGGTAGTCGCCGACGGGGCGGAGCTTGTCGAAGCGGTGGTCGTAGAGGACGTCGAAGGTGCGGAGCGGCCCGGACTGAACGACGTAGTCTTTCACGATTCCCTCCCAGGTCGGCCGGTCGCCCCGGCCTAATGATATCCGGGAATCCCGGGCGGCGGCTAGAGCGGAATGTTGCCGTGCTTGCGGGGCGGGTTCTTGTCGCGCTTGGTCTTCAGGAGCTCCAGCGCCTTGATGAGCCGGCGCCGCGTGTCGGCGGGCTCGATGACGTCGTCGATGTACCCCTTCTGGGCCGCGATGTAGGGGTTGGCGAACTTGGCGCGGTACTCGGCGATGAGCTGGGCGCGGACCTTCTTCGGGTCCTTCGCTTTCTCGATCTCCTCCTTGAAGACGATGTTGACGGCGCCTTCGGGGCCCATGACGGCGATCTCGGCGGTGGGCCAGGCGAAGTTCATGTCGCCGCGGATGTGCTTCGAGTTCATGACGTCGTACGCGCCGCCGTAGGCCTTGCGGGTGATGACGGTGATCTTGGGGACCGTCGCCTCGCAATAAGCGTAGAGCAGCTTCGCGCCGCTGCGGATGATCCCGCCGTGCTCCTGGGCGACGCCGGGAAGGAAGCCGGGGACGTCCTCGAACGTGAGGATCGGGATGTTGAACGCGTCGCAGAAGCGGATGAAGCGGGCCGCCTTGATCGAGCTGTCGATGTCGAGGCATCCGGCGAGGAACGCGGGCTGCTGGGCGACGATGCCGACCGAGCGGCCGTTGAGCCGGGCGAAGCCGACGAGGATGTTCTTCGCGTAGTCCTTGTGGACCTCGAAGAAGACCCCGTTGTCGACGACGGTGACGAGGACTTCCTTCATGTCGTAGGGCTTCTGCGGGCTGTCGGGGACGATGTCGTTGAGCTTGCGGTCGCGCCGGGTGGGATCGTCCCCGGTGGGGACGTGGGGCGGCTCCTCCATGTTGTTCTGGGGGACGTAGGAAAGGAGCTGCCGGATCTGCTGGAGGCAGTCGGCCTCGTTCTTCGTGGCGAAGTGGGCGACGCCGCTCTTCTCGTTGTGCACCGCCGCGCCGCCCAGGTCCTCGAACGACACCTGCTCGCGGGTGACCTCCTTGATGACGTTCGGCCCGGTGACGAACATGTAGCTCACGCCCTGGACCATGAAGACGAAGTCGGTGATCGCGGGCGAGTAGACCGCGCCGCCGGCGCAGGGGCCGAGGATCGCGGAGATCTGGGGGATGACGCCGCTGGCGAGCGTGTTGCGCAGGAAGATGTCGGCGTAGCCGCCCAGCGACTCCACACCTTCCTGGATGCGGGCGCCGCCCGAGTCGTTCAGTCCGATGACCGGGATTCCCAGCTTGAGGCTCTGGTCCTGGATCTTGCAGATCTTCTTCGCGTGAGCGAGGCCGAGCGAGCCGCCGAGGACGGTGAAGTCCTGCGAGAAGAGCCCCACGGGCCGGCCGTCGATGCGCCCGAAGCCGGTGACGACGCCGTCGCCGGGGAACTTCTTCGACGCCATGCCGAAGTGGGTGGCGCTGTGCTCGACGAACATGTCGATCTCGTCGAACGAGCCCTCGTCGACGAGGAGGGCGATGCGCTCGCGCGCGGTCATCTTGCCCGCGGCGTGCTGCTTCGCGACCTTGTCGGGACCGCCGCCCTCGAGCGCCTTGCGCCGGAGCTTGTCGAGATGGGATTGGCGGTCCTCGGACATGGGCGAGATCATACCGCATGGGGCGCGGAGGACAAAGGAATTGGGAGGGGGCTATTCCTTCTTCTCGGAGGCGGTGCGGCGCTCGGCCGGGGCGTCGTCGCCCGCGAGGGCCCAGTCGGCCTTGGCCCCCTCCTCGTCGCCGGCGGCGAGCTTCGCGTCGGCGCGCAGGGCGTAGAGCTTGGTGGACTTGGGCTCCAGCTGGATCAGGCGGGTGTAGTCGGCGATCGCCTCGGCGTACTTCTTGTCGCGCAGGTAGATCTCGGCGCGGTGGAGCAGGGCGGTGCGGTCGGGCTCCAGCTCGATCGCGCGGGTGAAGTCCTGGAGCGCGGCGTCGTTGGGCGGGTTCTTCATCGTGAGGATGCCGCGCTCCCGGTAGAGCAGGGCGATGTTCGGGGCCAGCTCGATCGCGGCGGCGTAGTCGGCGAGCGCCGCGGCGGTCTCGCCCTTGCCGGCGTGGGCCTGGGCCCGGGCGCGCCAGGCCCAGACGTAGCCCTCGTTGATGCGCAGCGCCTCGCCGGCGGAGCGGAGCGCGGCGTCCCACTCCTTGCGCAGCACGCTGATGTCGGCCAGCTCCGTGTGGGCCCAGCCGGAGTTGGGGTTCAGCTGGACCGCCTTCGTGAAGTCCTCGAACGCGGGGATCGTCTCGCCGATCTTGCGGTAGCAGCGGCCGCGGCTCGCGTAGAGGTCGGCGCTCGTCGATCCCGAGCCGATCGCCTCGGTGTAGTCCTCGATCGCCCCCTGCCAGAGCTCCTTGCTCTCCCGGAGGTCGGCGCGCGCCGCGCGGAACTCGCGGAGCTTGGGGTTGATCTCGAAGCAGCGCTCGAGGTCGGCCAGCGCCTCCGTGCGCTTGCCGCGCTGGACCCGGAGCCGGCCGCGCTCGCCGTAGCCCCACGCGAACGTCGGGGAGGACGCGATCAGCTGGCTGCACGTCTCCATCGCCAGGTCGATGCCGCCGATGCGGGACTGGACCTCGATGAGGCGGGGGCCGGCGTCGTCGACCGAGTGGCCCGCCTCGAGCGCGGTGCGGTAGTCCGCCACCGCGATCTGAAGGTCCGACTTGTCGCGCCGGATGTCGCCGCGGGTGACGAAGTACTCCGTGGTGCCGGGCGCCAGCTTGAGCGCGGTCTCGACGTCGGTGAAGGCGTTGTCCAGGTCGCCCTTCATCTGGCGCAAGCGCGCGCGCCGGCCGAAGGTATAGGCGAACAGGAAGTCCTTCTGGATGGCGCGGGAATAGTCGCCGATCGCCTCGTCGAGCTGGTTGCGGCGCAGCCGGAAGTCCTCGCGGGCGGCGTAGATCATCGCGTCGCGGGGCTCCAGCTCCAGCGCTTTGGCGTAGTCGGCCAGCGCCGCGGCGACGTCGTTCGCCTCCTCGTAGGCGCGGGCCCGGGCCCGGTAGCCCTCGAGGTAGTAGGAGTCGATTTCGAGCACCTTGGTGAGGTCCTCGACCGCCAGCGCGGGCTTGCCCATCCGGGAGTGGATCGCGGCGCGCGAGTAATAGTGAAGTTTGTCGTTCGGCTCGAAGCGGATGATCTCGGCGTAGTCGTTGAGCGCGGCCTCGAACTCCTTGCGCTCGAGGAAGACGAGCGACCGCTCGAGGTACGCGCCGACGTAGCGGGGGTTGAGGCGGAGCGAGAAGTTGAAGTCGGCGATGGCGCGGGGGAAGTCCTTCTTGCGGGCGTACACCGAGCCGCGGTTGCCGTAGGCCTTGAAAAACTCCGGCGACAGCTTGATGGCGGCGGTGTAGTCGGCGATGGCGGCGTCGAGCTGGCCGGCCGACTGCCGGGCGAGCCCCCGGTTGAACACGGAGGCCGAATCGCGCTGATCGAGGGTGACGGCGCGGTCGAAGTCGGCGATCGCCTTCAAGAAGTCGGGCTTGGCCAGGTAGACGAGGCCGCGTTCGCGGTAGGCCCAGATATCATTGTTGTTGAGGCTGAGGGCCTGGTCGAAGTCGGCGATGGCCTTGTCGTAGTCGCCGCGTTTGCGATGGACGCGGCCGCGGTGGGAGTAGGCGGAGGCGAGCTTCGGGTTCACGAGGAGGGCGCGGCCGTAGACGGCGATGGCGGAATCGAATTCGTTGCGGTCGGCATGCGCGTCGCCCTGGGATACGAGGGCTTCGGCCTGGGCGTGGGCGACCGTGGCCCCCAGGGCGACGACGACGGTCGCGATGCACATGGCAGGAAATTTCATACCGCTTTGGGATATTAACACAAAAATTATGGGCTGGTGGGCGGGGAAGGAATAAATCCGAGGAAAAAGTCGGGGAATCCCTTACATCGCCATGCCGCCGTCGACGCCCAGGACCTGCCCGGTGATGTAGCCGGCCAGGTCGCTGGCGAGGAACAGCACGGAGGCGGCGATCTCCCGGGCCTCGCCCATCCGCTTGAGCGGAAGGCTGTGGACGACCCCTTCGATGACCTTGGGGTCGACCTTCGCCGCCATGTCGGTGTTGATGAAGCCCGGCGCGACCGCGTTGACGCACACGCCGCGGGAGCCGAGCTCGCGCGCGGCGGTCTTGGTGAGCGAGATGAGGCCGCCCTTGGACGCGCTGTAGTTCGCCTGGCCGGCGTTGCCCAGCACGCCCGCGACGCTCGAGATGTTGATGACGCGTCCCGCCTTGGAGCGCATGAGGAACCGGCCCGCGGCCTTGATGAAGAGGAAGGGCCCCTTCAGGTTGGTGTCGAGGACCGTGTCCCAGTCCTCCTCCTTGATCCGGAGAAGCAGGTTGTCGCGGGTCACGCCCGCGTTGTTCACCAGGATGTCCAGGCCGCCCAGCTCCTTGGCGGCCGTTTCGACCGTCGCTTCGATCTCGGCGGGCTTGGAGATGTCGCACTTGAGCGCGATCGCGCCGTTGCCGATCTCGGCGACGAGCGTCTTCAGGAGCTCCTCGTTGGTGGCGACGCAGGCGACCTTGGCGCCCGCGCCGGCGAGCGACTTGGCGATCTCGCGCCCGATGCCGCGGCTCGCGCCGGTCACGAGAGCTGCCCTGCCCGTCAGGTCAATCTTCATGGAAGAGATCCTTTCTCACCACAGAGGCACAGAGACCACAGAGAAGTCTTTGAAGGGGTCCGGAACGGAAGGATCCGCTCCGCGGCCTCGGTGTCTCCGTGGTGAATCAGGAGGCGGCTCCTTCGATGGAGACGACCTCGGCCTTGTCGTCGATCTTGCGGACCAGGCCCGCCAGGATCCTGCCGGGGCCGAACTCGAAATACTTCGCGGCGCCGATCGCGCGGACCGAGTCCTCCCAGAGCACCGAGCTGCAGATCTGGGTCGCGAGCGCGGTCCGGATCTCCTCCGGATCGAGGAGCGGCTTGGCGCTGACGTTGGCGTAGACGGGGATCCGCGGCCGCGAGATCTTCACCGCCGCGAGCTCCTGCCGCATCTTCTCCTGCGCGGACTTCATCACCACGGAGTGGTAGGCGCCGGCGACCTTGAGCGGGATGGCCCGCTTGGCGCCGAGCTCCTTCGCCTTCGCGACCGCCTTCTCGAGCGCGCCGTTCTCGCCGCTGAGCACGATCTGGCCGGGCGCGTTCAGGTTGGCGACGCCGACGTCGCCCGCCCCCCGGCACGCCTGGGCGCACTTCTCGCGGTCGAGGCCGAGGATCGAGACCATGCCCGACGGCGTCTTGTCGCACGCCTCCTGCATGTACCGGCCGCGCTTCTGGAGCAGCCGGACGCCGTCCTCGAACGTGAGCGAGCCGGCGTAGACGTGCGCGGTGTACTCGCCGAGCGAGAGCCCCGCCGCGGCCTCGGCGGCAGGGAGGCCTTTCTGCGCGGCGACTTCCAGGCAGGCGATGCCGTGGACGAGCAGCGCGGGCTGGCAGCGGTCGGTGCGGTTGAGCTCCTCGGCCGGCCCCTCGAAGCAGACCTTCGCGAGGTCGAACTCGAGGATCGACGACGCGCGGTCGAACAGCTCCTTCGCCTTCGGGAACGCGGCGGCCAGGTCCTTGCCCATCCCGACCGCCTGGGAGCCCTGGCCCGCGAAGAGATACGCGACGCCTACCACCGGAGCACCACGGTACCCCAGGTGATGCCCGCGCCCATCGCGCTCATCAGGAGGAGGTCGCCCCGCTTCACGCGCCCGTCGCGGACCGCCTCGTCGAGCGCGATCGGGATCGACGCCGCCGACGTGTTGCCGTAGTCGGCGATATTGATGACGATCTTCTCCATCGGGAAGCCGAGCCGCTCGGCCACCGCCTCGATCATCCGCGCGTTCATCTGGTGCGGGATGAAGTGGGCGATCTCCGTCATCTTGAGGTCGGTCGCCGCGAGCGCCGTCTGGATGATCTCGACGAACTTCGGGACGGCGAACTTGTAGACCTCGCGCCCCTTCATCTGGAGCATGTGCTCCTTCTTCTCGAGGGTCTCCGGCGTCAGCGGCTGGTCGGTGCCGCCGCCGGGCGTGATGATCAGGTCGGCCGTGCGGCCGTCGCAGCCCATCTTCGAGTACAGGATGTCGCTCTCGTCGTCCGACGGGCCCAGCACGACCGCACCGGCGCCGTCGCCGAACAGGATGCAGGTCGCGCGGTCCTTGTAGTTCGTGATCTTCGACAGCTCCTCGGCGCCGATGACCAGGCACCGCTTCGACTGGCCGCTCGAGATATAGGCGCGGCCGGAGGAGAGGCCGTAGGCGAACCCGGTGCAGGCGGCGACCAGGTCATAGCAGCCGGCGTTCCAGCATCCCAGGATCCGCTGCACGTAGACCGCGGTGGGGGGGACGATGCGGTCGCCCGACGAGGTCGCCACGATGATGGTGTCGATCTCCTCGGGAGAGACCTTCGCCGCCTCCAGCGCCTTCTTCGCGGCGATCGCGGCGATCTCCGACGTGGGGACGCCGGGGTCCGCGGCGTGGCGCTGCTTGATGCCGGTCCGCTCGACGATCCACTGGTCGTTGGTCTCGACCAGCTTCTCGAGGTCGTGATTGGTGATCACCCGCGGGGGCGCATAGGAGCCGGTACCGAGGATCTTGACTCTCATTCTTCATCCTTCGCGGAGCCGAACCACTTGCCGAACCAGGCGCTGCGGCTCGACATCTTGCGCAGCTCCTCGACGATGTGCTCGTTCATCTTCCCCTTGATGAACGCGGCGGTCTTCTTGATGGCGTTGACGATCGTCCGGGATGTCGCCCGGCCGTGGCACTTGATGACGATGCCGCGGACGCCCAGGACCGGCGCCCCGCCGTGCTCGGAATGGTCCATCTTCGCGGTGGCCTGGCGCAGCCGCTCCTTGTCCTCGGGGGAGTCGACCAGGCCCGCCGCTTGGAGCTGTCGGAGCATGAATTCCTTGAGGCCTTCGGCCATCTTGAGCGAGAGGTTTCCGGAGAAACCGTCGCTGACGACGACGTCGGCCTCGCCCCGGTACATCGCCATCGGCTCGATATTGCCCATGAACTGGAAGTTGAGATGGGCCTTTTCGAGGATGGCGTGCGTCTCCCGCTGGAGGTCGGTGCCCTTCTTCTGCTCCTCACCGATGTTCAGGATGCCGACGCGGGGCAGCTTCATGTCGGGGTGGAGATACTTCACGTAGCAGGCGCCCATGACGGCGTACTGGACCAGGTGGAGCGCCTTCGCGTTCGGGTTGGCCCCGGCATCGATCATGGCGCAGTAGCCGCCGTCGACCGGCATCGGGATCGCGATGCCGGGCCGCTTCACGCCCTCGAGACGGCCCAGGCCGAACACCGGCATGATGGCGCCCGCCACGACGGCGCCGGTGTTGCCCGCGGAGATGACGGCATCGGCCTGGCCGTCCCGGACCAGGTTGATGGCCATGTTGAGCGACGAATTGCGCTTCTTGATCAGGGCTTTGACGGGTTCCTCGTCCATGCCGATGATCTCGGGGGCATGGATGATCTGGATGTTGGAGGGAAGGTCGGGACGGCCTAGACGATCCTTCTGCCCGACCAGGAGGAGCTTGGCGTCGGGGTGTTGTCCGGCGGCTTCGATCACACCCGTCACGACTTCGTCGGGCGCATGATCCCCGCCCATTCCGTCAATCGCGATGCGCATCGAATCGGTCGCGGAGGGGGAACTACAGCTTCTTCATGTCGACGATCATTTCGCCCTTGTAGTAGCCGCACGTCCCGCAGACGCGGTGGGCCATCTTGGGCTGGCTGCAGCGGGGGCAGGTGGAGAGATTGACGACGTGGACGTGGTCGTGCGACCGGCGACAGCCGCGCCACGACTTCGCAAGTTTACGTTTCGGATTCGGCATACTTTCTCCAGAGAGGCCCCCCTCTGCCCCTGATTGAGCGAGAGAGTGTAGCCAAGCAAACCGTGCAATGCAAGCGAATCCTTATCCCGTAACCGGTAACCCGTAACCGGTATCCGGTACTCCGTACCCCGGCAGAAGGCCCGTCGTCGCCCTTTTGTCGGATCGGCTCCTCCGGTGGCGGGTGCCATCCTGCACCGCGGACAGCAAGGTGTGGCAAATCGGTTCGAGGTTCTTCCTGGGTCCGGAGTACCGGATACGGAGTACTGCCGTTAGGCGAGCTTGGAACGGACCAGCCTCTCGAACGTCTCGAAGCCCAGCGGGATCTTCGAGGCGTCGCTCGCGCCGGCCTGGGCCTGAGTCTCGCGGCCGCCGCCGCCGCCGCCCGTCGCCTTGCCGACTTCCTTGGCGAGGTCGCCGGCCTTCAGGCCCTTCGACTTGACCAGGTCTTCGCGCACGCCGATGACGAACGCCGGCTTGTCGCCGCCGCCCGCCAGGATGGCCGCCGCGACCTTCTTCTTCTGGATCAGCCCGTCCATGACCTTGCGGAGGTCGTCGACGGTGGAGTCGGGCACCAGATGGGCCGCGAACTTCTCGCCGCCCACGTCCTGGAGCGGGACCTCGCCGGCCGTCGCGGCGGGCGCCGTGCCGGCCTTCGACTTCAGCCTGGCCATCTCCTCGAGCAGTTTCTGGACCTTCTTCGAGACGTCCTGCCGCGGAGCCTTGAGGAGCTTCGAGAGCTCGTTGAGCGTTTCCTCCTGCCCGCGCGCCAGCTCGATCACCTTCGGGCCCGTCACGGCCTCGATGCGGCGGATGCCGCTGCCGATCGACGACTCGCTGGTGATCCGGAGCGCGCCGATCGTCGCGGAGTGCTCGAGATGGGTGCCGCCGCAGAGCTCGACCGACAGGCTCGGGCCGACGGTCACGACGCGCACGCGGTCGCCGTATTTCTCTCCGAAGAACGCGATCGCGCCCTTCGCCTTGGCTTCTTCCATCGACAATTCGACCTTGCTCACCGGATGGTCGGCGAAGACCACGCCGTTGACCCAGTCCTCGACCTTCCGGATCTCCTCGGGCGTCATCGCCTGGAAGTGGGAGAAGTCGAAGCGGAGGCGGTCGGCCTCGACGACCGATCCTGCCTGCTGGACGTGGGCGCCAAGCACCGCGCGGAGCGCCGCCTGGAGGAGGTGCGTCCCCGTGTGGTTCCGCATGATGTTGAGCCGACGCTCGGCGTCGACGCGGATGCCGATCTTCGCGCCGACCTTGAGCGTGCCCTTCGTCACCGTGCCGAAATGCAGGTAGTAGTCGTCGGGCTTCCGCGTGTCCTCGATCGCGACCGACGCGCCGTTCGTGATCGCGCCCGCGTCTCCCGCCTGGCCGCCGCCTTCGCCGTAGAGCGGCGTGCGGTCGAGCAGCACCGCGACGATCTCGCCTTCCTTCGCGGTGTCGACGGAATCGGAGTCCTTGTTCAGCATCGTCGTGAAGTCCGTGATGGTCTTCTTCGACTTGTCGAACTTGGAACGGTCCTTGATCTTGAAGATCCACTTGACGGTGGCGTCCTGCGGCTTGCCGATGTCGGCGACAGGGATCTTGTAGCCGAGGAACTCCGTCTTGGGCTGTTTCTTCGCCTTGAAGTCGGAGAAGCTGCCCGACTCGATGATCTCGACGCCCTTGCGGTCGCCGTCGCTCCGGCCTTCCATGATCTGCTCGAACCGCTTGCGGTCGAGCTTGAGCCGGTGATCGCGCAGGATCTGCTCGGTCATCTCGATGGGGAAGCCGAACGTGTCGTAGAGCTTGAACGCTTCCTCGCCGGAGAGCGTGTCCTTGCTCTCGCGTCGAAGCCGCTCGATGGCTTCGCTGATGAGCTCGTTGCCCTTCTCGAGCGTGCGGAGGAAGTTCTCCTCTTCGCTCTTGATCACCGACTCGACGGTCTTCTGCCGCTCGACGAGGTACGGATAGCCGCGCTTCATCACCTGGACGACCGCGGGGACGAGGCGACTGAGGAACGGCTTGGTGTGGCCGAGCTGGACGCCGTCGCGCAGCGCGGTGCGGAGGATGCGCTTCACGACGTAGTTGCGGCCGGTGTTTCCGGGGAGCGCGTTGTCGGCGATGCAGAACGTCAGCGCGCGGACGTGGTCGGCGATGCGGCGCATCCGCGACGCCTGCTCGGTTCCCGGGCTGTAGCTCAGGCCGAGGATGTTCGCCTCGGCGCCGATGATCGCCATGAAGATGTCGGTCTCGAAGTTCGACTGGACGCCCTGGAGGACCGACGCCCAGCGCTCGAGGCCGGCGCCGGTGTCGATATTCTTCTGGGGCAGCGGCTGGAGGACGCCGCCGTCCTGGCGGTCGAACTGGGTGAAGACGAGGTTCCAGATCTCGACGTACCGGTTGCAGCCGCACGTGATCGAGCAGTCGGGCGATCCGCAACCGTACTTCGGGCCGTAGTCGTAGTAGATCTCGCTGCAGGGACCGCACGGCCCGTTGGGGCCCTGGCTGGGGGCGTTGGCGGGCCAGAAGTTGTCGCCTTCGCCGAGGCGGTTGAGCCGGCCGGCGGGGATGCCGACTTCCTTGTTCCAGATGTCGTACGCCTCGTCGTCTTCCTTGTAGACGGAGATGTGGAGCCGGTCGGGCGAGATGCCCATCTCCTTCGTGGCGAACTCCCACGCCCAGGTGATCGCCTCGCGCTTGAAGTAGTCGCCGAACGAGAAGTTGCCGAGCATCTCGAAGAACGTGTGATGGCGGCTCGTGCGGCCGACCGACTCGAGGTCGCCGGTGCGGAGGCACTTCTGGGACGTGGTGGCGCGCTTGAACGGCAGCGTCCCGCGGCCGAGGAACATGTCCTTGAACTGGTTCATGCCGGCGCCCGTGAAGAGCAGCGACGGGTCGTTCGGCGGCACGAGCGAGTCGGACGGGTAGACGGTGTGCCCGCGCTTCTTGAAGAAGTCGAGGTACCGTTCCCGGATTTCGTCCAAAGTGATCATAAACAGGGGTCGAATTATCGAGCTCCTGCCGGGGGGTGTCAAGCGGGAAGTGGAACGGGTACACTTCAATCACCCGTGAACCCGAATCCGCGTCGCCGTCTGGGCTGGAAGATCCTCGGCGGCATCGTCGGCGCCATCCTGCTGGTCGTCATCGGGGGGGCGATCTGGACGTCGATCGTCGCGGACCGGCGCGCCGCCGCCCTGGAGAAGGATCTCGCGGCGCTCCGGGAGGAGGTCGAGCAGCGCATCCCCCTGCGGCTGCCCCGGCGGGGAGAGGCGCTCGACGGGAATGCGTGGGACGACCACAACCAGGCGCTTGCGGCGATGCCCCGGGCCAAGCGCAACACGATCAATACCGCCTACAACGGCACCGCGCCCCTTCCCTCGACGGACCTGGAGGAGCTGACAGCGGCGGGAGAGACGGCGTTCGGCCACCTGCGCCGCGGACTTCGGCGGCGCTCCGGCGGGTACCCGTATGCCTGGGAAGAAGGCGTGACCGGGAAGTCGCCGTCCTTGTTCGATTGCCAGACGCTGTGCAACTTCGCGGGAATCCGGGCCCGGCGGCTGCTCCAGGAGGGGAAGGCCCGGGAGGCGGCCGACCTGATGCTGGACGTCTGCAGCTTCGGCCGCGATCTCACGGTTCGCGCGCCCCTGATCTACCACATGATCGCGGCCGCGATCTACAACACCGCCCTGTTCGAGCTGCGGGAGGTGGTGAAGTCCAGGGATCTCACCCGCGAGGATCTCGAGGCGATCGACCGCGAGCTGGAGCAGGTGGGAAAGGAATGGTCGGACGTCGGAGACAGCCTTCCCTTCGAGGTGCTGACCACGGGGTATGAGCTCCTGAAACCGCGGGAGCTGCGGGATCCGGACGCGCGCGCGTCGGTGGCCGAGTCCTGGCGCTTCGGATTCTCGCCCCGGATCGCCGAGGCCGACGCCTTCACGGAACTCCGCGCGGCCGCCCGCGAATTTTCCGGCCTCTCGCGCCGTCCCTGGAGCGATGCCCGCCGGATCTCGAACGAACTGGAGACCCGGATCCGCGGCAACCGGAACCCCCTGGTCCCGCGTCTCTTTCAGTGGAACGTGGTGAACATCGAAAGCGATCGCGAGCTCCGCACGAATCTCCAGATGCTCCGGGCCGCCGCGCAGTTCCGCGCCACGGGCAAGCCGCCGATCGTCGCCGATCCCTACGGCGAAACGCTGCGGACGGAACTCCAAGAGGGCCGTCTGAAGATCTGGAGCGTCGGGCCCGACGGCGTGGACGACGGCGGCTCCGGCGACTGGAGACGGAAGATGGGGAAGGACATGGTGTTCGAGGTGGCGCGATGAAGCCGGCCCTCAGGGTCGCGGGGATCTTCCTGGCGGCCGTCGTCCTCATCGTCGTCTCTGCCGTCGTCTGGTTCCGCTCCATCGAGTCCCGCCGATGGAAGGAGATGGAAGACACCCTGGCTTCGCTGGAACGGGAGGCGATGTCGCAGCCGGGGGATAGGCCGGTGCTGGTGTGCGATCCCGTCGCGGGCAATGCCTGGGACCACTATCAGCGCGCGTGGAACGTCATGAAGGGGCAGGGCGGAGTGCTGCTGAGCAACTACCTCTCGAGGGCTCCGAACGTGGATCGGGAACAGGTTCTCCAGACGATCCAGCGGCTGGAGCCGGCGCTCGTCGACCTTCGGAAGGGCGCGCGCTGCGGATCCGCGAGACGGCCGGTCGACTGGCGGAAGCCCGAGACGCAGAGCGTCTCCCTCTATTCCCTTGCCTTTCTCGCCGTCGCCCAGGCACGCGAAGAAGCGGTCGCGGGACGCGCTCACGAGGCGGTCGAGCTTCTCCTCGACGGGGCGCGGTTCAGCGCCGACCTCGCCTCGCAAGCCGAGTCCCTGGGCTATTCGGTGTCGATGGCCGGGTTGTTCACCGCCCTCGACGAGATCCGGGATCTGATGGAGAACGGCAAGCTCGGACCGGCGGAACTGCAGCTCCTCGAGTCCGGTCTCGACCGGCTTGACCGCTGCTTTCCCGAACCGGGTTCCGCGCTCGTGAACGGCGCGCTGGCCATGGGGTGGGAACTCCACGGGGTCCGCTCGATGAGAGACTTCGTGGACCCGATCTATGCGCAGATGGGGGCGAAGCGGCCCGACATCCCCACCTGGAGATTCGCGTTTTCCGAAGAGTTGTTGATCGCCGACTGGTTCGACCGCCAGCTCGACCGGAGCCGGCGCGTGGCGTCGACCGACGGGGGACGCTGGGTCGGAGCGAACGGCGCCGCACGCCAGGCGGATCGCGAGGTCGCCGAATCGAAGAACGGGCTGGCCCAGGTCTTCAATCTGTGGGATCGGAACGATCCTCACTTTTCGATCGTGTCCCTGTCGCGCGAACGGCGCGCGCACCTTCGGCTTCTCCGCGCCGCGGTCCGCTATCGGGCGACCGGCGAAATCCCCCAGGTCGACGATCCCTTCGGCGCCGGATTGCCGCACGCCGTCAAGGACGGGCGGCTGAAAGTATGGAGCGTCGGCCGCGACGGGATCGACGACGGCGGTTCGGGCCAATGGAGGCCGCGGGCGGGGAAGGACATCGTGCTGGAGGTTTCGCGGTGAAGCGGGCCTGGAAGATTCTCGGCGCCGTGGTGGCCGCGATCGCGATCGCGTTCGGAGCGCTCGTGCTCTGGATCTGGTCCGCGGAAAACCGGCGCTGGAACGAGATGGGCGCTCTGGCCGAGGAACTGGCGGTCGACGCGGGCAAGCGGGACGGCTCGCGCCCCGTCCTGCGAGGCGACCCGCTTTCCGGCGATGCGTGGCAGCTCTACGGTCCGTTGATCCAGGAGTACGACAAGGCCGTGCTGGCCATGGAGAACGCCGGTGGGCTGCAGGTCCGCCCGGGGTGGAAGGCGGACGCGGTCGAAGCGCTGCGCCGCGGCGTGCGTCGCGGATCGGCGCGCAATCCCTACGGCGAGGACTGGGCGCGGGGAGAGGGCCGGTATCCGATGGACGCGATGCTCGCGATGGGCCTGGCGGCGACGGACCGGTCGCGCGAGGCGCGGCTGGCGGGCAAGCTTCAAAGCGCCGCCGCCATCGCGCTCGATGCCGCCCTCTATGCGCGAGACCTGCAGGCCAACGGGAACTTCGGCCTCCAGGAGGGCGCGTGCCAGATTCTGATCGGGGCCTTCGAGGAGCTGCTCGAGGTCCTTCACGCGTGCGGAACGGACCGGGACACGCCGCGGCAGATCGCGGCGGAGCTTGAAAACCTCGACCGCGCGCTCACGCGGAGCGGCCACGCCGTCCTGAACGAACTCGCCCGGAGCGCGAGAACTCTCCGCCGCGAGGAGGAGGAGTGGGAGTGGTGGGGGATCGACATCGGCGGGGCCTCCTGGCGTCAGGGGTTCTCCAGGAAGATCATGGCGGCCGACGGATTCTCCCAGCTCGTCGCGTGGATCCGCCGTCACCTGGACGACGACGACGTCCCCTGGGGAACGAGCGATCAGGCGCGGGAGAGATTCCTGTGGGACGAGGTGATCCGCAGCCCGAACGGGCTGCTCGAGGCGGCGTCCCATTTCGAGCCTCTCTGGGCATCCGAGCTGCGGCCGATTCACGCGCGGCTCCATCTGCTCCGGCTGGCGGCGCTCTATCTGGCGACCGGCGACGTGGCGAAGGTTGCCGACCCGTTCGGGACCGCGCTTCCCACGGCGCTCGAAGGCGGGACGCTCCGGGCGTGGACCGTCGGCAGCACGAGGGATAACCAAGGCACGGGGGAATGGGAGAACTTCGTGATCCGGGTGAAACGGTAGCGGCTAGACTGGGGTCCTACCAGCTCGAGGTGAATCGATGAACGAACCAGTCCGGAAACGCACGTCGCCGTGGAAGATCGTCGGCATCGTCGTCGCGGTCATCGTGCTGTCGATCGTCGCGCTGGTGGTCTGGGCGAGCGTCGCCGGGATCCGGAAGTTCGAGCGCATGCGGGAGAAGTCGCGCGCTTATCTGGCCGAAGTCCGGGCGTCCGATGACCGTCGCCCGGTGCTGCGCGGAACCGTCGAGAAGGGCAACGCCTGGGACGACTATGCGCTGGCCCAGGCGGAGGTGAAGAAGTTCGCGAAGGCGAACCGGCTGGGGGAGATCGTCGACGGATCCCCGAAGGCCGATCCGGAGATCGCCAAGGAGGCGCTCGCGGCCCACGGCGCCGCCATCGAGCTCCTGCGGCGCGGCGCGGCACGGGAAGCGTCGCGCTATCCCTACGACTGGGAGCAGGGCGTCGACATGAAGACGCCCTCCTTGATGGTGGCCATCTATACCGCCAACTTCGGGATCCTGAAGGCGCGGGCGTTGATCGCCGAGGGAAAGCCGCGGGAAGCGGCCGGTGTGCTGCTCGACTTGTGCCAGTACGGGCGCGACTTCTCCGCGGACGGCATCATGATCTCCTACATGGTGGGCATCGCCCTCCTGATGACCCCCTTCAACGACATCCGGGACCATCTGGACAAGTTCGACGCGGCCGCGCTCGAGGATCTCGACAAGGGCCTCGAGACCCTCGACGGAAGCTTCCCGGACTACGGCAAGACGTTGATGAACGAGGCGCTCCTGTTCGGCGGCCTGCTGAACGAGTCCGCCGTGGGCGGCAGCGGGCCCGCGAAGCTGCTCCACGCGGATGCGGTCGAGCGGATCAGCGAATCGATGGCCGCGGCCGCGAAGGCGGAGACGCTGTCGTGGGCCGAGGCGCAGAAGGAACTGCAGCGGATCGAGACGGAAGCGACGAAGACGTGGAATCCCATTTCCAGGATCGCCTCGCCGTCGATGATCAAGTCCGGATCGATCGGGCGCCAGCGCCGCGCCCAGCTCCGCCTGCTCCGCATCGCCATCCACCTGAAGGCGACCGGGAAGCTGCTCGACCTGGACGATCCGTTCGGCGCGAAGATGCGGACCGAGGAGAGGGACGGAAAGGTGCGGATCTGGAGCGTCGGCAAGGACGGCGTCGACGGCGGCGGCATCGGCGACTGGAAAACGGAGTCTAATGATGTGGTCCTCGAGTTGAAGAAATGAAGCGTCGGATCTGGCTCCGGGTCGCGATCGGAGTTGCGGTCGCCGCGGCGATCGTCTTCGGCGTCGTGATCGACCTGCAGCGCAAGGCGTCGGCGATCTTCAAGAGGCACGAGGAGGCGACGCACGCGAAGACCGCGGAGTTCCGGGACCGGTCCTGGCCGCGGGCGGTGATGTTCGGCGAGGCGGTGGCCGGAAACCGGTGGGACGATCTGACCCAGGCACTCGACGCGTTCGATGCCGTTCCCCAGGCCGACCTTGACGAGCTCCCGGGTTTCCATGATTCGGATCCCGCCTGGAAGCCGGATCCCGAGAAGATCGACGCCGTGCTGGCGAGGCACCAGAGCTGCGTCGACCTGCTTCGCGCGGCCTGCCGGAAGGATCGGCTCCGTCCCGCCTACGCCTACGAGCAGGGCTACAACATGAATCTGCCGTACATCACCAAGGCGATGACGGCGAGCCGCTACCTGGCCGTGGCCGCGGAGCGACTGCACGAGCGGGGCCGGGATCGGGAAGCGGCGGATCACGTCCTCCTGGCCCTGTCGGTCGGACAGGACACCTCGGCCGGCGGGCCGGTCATCAATCGGCTCGTGGAATTTTCATGCGAACAGCACGCGATGCGCGCGATGCGGAAGATCCTCGAGGGGCATTCGCTCTCGGCCGGGGAATTGCAGGACCTGGGCGCGGCGCTCGACCGCTTGTGGGCGTCGCGCCCGCGGCAGCTGGAATCGTTCGAGATCGAGGACGCGATTTCGCGTCTGGGCCTGGTGATGGCGATCGACGACCCGGCCGCCGCGCAGCTCTGGGGCGGCCCGGCGAAGAGCTGGCGCTATTTCTTCTCCGCGCACCTGCTGATGGCGGAGGCGCTGAACGAGTACGAGATCTTCTTCGCCGAAGTCGAGAAGGTCGGCCGGCTCCGGGGCCCGGAGCTCCGGGACGCCGCGACGGCGCTGGAGCGGAAGACGAAGAAGTCGCGGAATCCGATCGTGGCGGAGGCCCTCCCGACGCTCGCGCGCTCGTTCCGGCGCGAGATGATGACGGGGATGAACTGGAGCCTGATGCGGACGGGCGTCGCGCTTGCGGCCTACGAAATGGAGCACGGCGCCTGGCCGACGAAACTGGAGGATCTGGTGCCGCGTTACCTGCCGAAGGTCGCGGACTGTCCCCTGAGCGGCAAACCCGTCGGAATGTCGGCGGGCAAGCTGTGGGCGTTCGGCGGCGACGGCGACGACGACGGCGGCCGCCCGATGGTGGACGAGGACCGCGAGGACGACGACGGCGACGTCGTCTGGACGGTGAGGCGGAAGTGAAGCGTCGCGCGTGGAAGATCATCCTGGGGCTGCTCGGCGGCGCGGGGCTGGCATTTTTCGGGGTGGTCTGGTCCGCTCACCGCCGAGCCAACGAAGTGTTCGAGCGGCACGATCGGTTGGTGAGGGAGGCCATCGAATCGATCCGGGCCCGTTCGGCGCGACGGCCTTCTCTTTACGACCCCCCGATAGAGGGCAACGGATGGACGGCCTATATGGACGCGCTCAACGGGATCACCGCGATCCCGGCCGAGGAAGGTGATGAGATTCCGGCCATCAAGGGGGAGCCGGAATTCGTTCCGGATCGCGAGAGGCTCGGGGAGGTCTTCCAGAAATACGCGCCGCTGATCGACGATCTTCGGAAGTCGTTCCGCCACGACAAGTTCGTCCCGAAGTACGACTATGAGCAGGGACTGGCCGCCCCGATGTCCAACATCTCGGAGGCCATTCGCACGGCGAGATATCTGTCCGGGCTCGCCGAGTACCTCCACGAGGAGGGCCAGGACGGTCCGGCCCTGGAAGCCCTGACGCTGGGGCTCGCCTTGGGGCACGACACGGGCCGCTCCGGGCCGATCGTGAATCAACTGGTTCAGATCGTGTGCGAGTCGATCGAGGCCTGGGGAGTCCGCGATCTCCTTTCGGGTCACTCCCTGGAGGCCGCCGACTTGGAATCGTTCGCGCGGAAGCTGGACCGTCTGTCGGACGCCCGGCCTTCCGTGGCGGACTCCTTCGCCGTGGAAGACGCGCTCATGCGTCGCACGATCGTGGAGTATGGGAGAGGCTCCCCGGTCGCCATGTCGCTGAACGGCTTCAACAATGTCTGGCTGCGGCGATCGTGGCGCTACTTCTTCTCCAACCGCCTGGCGCTGGCCGGCGCGCTGGGGGAATTGGAGGACGCTTTCCGGCAAGCCCGAGCCGTCTCCGGGCTTGCGCCCCATCTGCGGGCCGAAGCCATGAGGAAGGACGCGGACCGGGTCATGGCCAGCAAGAATCCGGTCGTCCTCATGCTGTACCCGGCCGTCAGCAAAGTTTACGCGCGCGATGCGTTCTCCCAGATGGAATTGACCTTGATGAGGGTGGCGACGGCGATCGCGTGGTACGAGTCGGAGCGGGGACAGCCGCCTGAAAAGCTCGCGGACCTGGTTCCGCGGTACCTGCCCCGCGTTCCGGCTTGTCCACTCACGGGCATGCCGCTGGGCTATCGCGACGGCGCTGTCTGGTCGCCCGGCAAGAACGGGATCGACGACGGCGGCACGCCGGGCAGAGACAACGATCCGGATGCCGAGGACGGCGATGTTGTCTGGTGGGTGAGGCGCGAGTAGAAAAAAGCTGGGGGAGCGGGATGGCTCCCGCTCCCCCGAAGACTGCCGCTACTTCTTCGCGGGCTTCTTGTCGTCGTCGTGCTTGGCCGCGGCCACCTTGGGGGCCTCGGGCGCCTTCTCAGCCGCCGAGGGGGCGACCGCCTTGGGCGCCGGGGCCTGGCGCGGCTCCACGCCGAGCTTGGCGCGGACCTCGTTCTCGATCTTGAGGGCGAGGCCGGGCTTGGTCTTCAGCACCGCGCGGCACTTCTCGCGGCCGTTGTCGATCTTCTCGCCCTTGTAGGAATACCAGCCGCCCGAGCGCTCCAGCACGCCGTTCAGCTCGCCGAGGTCCAGGACGTCGCCCTCGTACGAGATGCCGCTCGCGAAGAGCATGTCGAACTCGACCTTCTTGAAGGGCGGCGCGATCTTGTTCTTCACGATGTGGGCCTTGACGCGGGTGCCGATCTCGGTGTCACCTTCCTTCAGGTGGCCGATGCGGCGGACGTCGACGCGGACGCTGGAGTAGAACTTGAGAGCGCGGCCGCCGGGGGTCGTCTCGGGGTTGCCGAACATGACGCCAATCTTCTCGCGGATCTGGTTGATGAAGACCAGGCAGGTGCGGGACTTCGAGACGCTGGCGGTGAGCTTCCGGAGCGCCTGGCTCATGAGCCGGGCCTGGAGGCCGACGTGGGTGTCGCCCATCTCGCCTTCGAGCTCGGCCTTGGGGACGAGGGCGGCGACGGAGTCGACCACGATCACGTCGAGGCTCGAGGAGCGGACCATCATGTCGGCGATCTCGAGGGCCTGCTCGCCGCTGTCGGGCTGGTTCAGGAGGAGCTCGTCGAGGTTGACGCCCAGCTTCTGGGCGTAGGAGGGGTCCATCGCGTGCTCGGCGTCGATGAAGAGCGCGGAGCCGCCGGCCTTCTGCGCGTTGGCGACGATCGTGAGGCAGAGGGTCGTCTTGCCGGACCCTTCCGGGCCGAAGACTTCGATGACGCGGCCGCGGGGGAAGCCCTTGCCGCCGAGGGCGAGGTCGAGGCCGAGGGATCCGGTGGTGATGCCCTCGATGTCGAGCTTGGCGTCGCCGCCGAGGCGCATGATGGAGCCCTTGCCGAACTGCTTCTCGATCTGGGCGAGGGCGGTCTTGAGGGCTTCGGTGCGGCGCTCGTCGCGCTGGGGCGGGGCAGGGGGAACGGACATAGGACCTCTCTCCTTCAGTTGGACAAGTTGCATTTAACTCTCCTCTAAAATAACCGTCAAGCAATTACGCAAAGGCCGTGCCACTGCTCGCGTCTTCGAATCCCTCGTGCATTCGCGCCTCCCTTCGCGGGTCACGTTACGTTTCGTAACGTCGCGTTACGAATCGTAACGCGACTGAAGGGAGTATCGCACATGGGAGTGTCGGTTTAGGACACATCTAACACAAATCTAACGATTTTAGAGAGGATTCGGATTTACCGAAAGGATCCCGCCCGGGCAGAGATTTCGGAGCATGATCAAAACAAACGCAAGTCCCCGGCCGGGAGGGAAGGGCCTGATGGAGCGGAGGAACACCTGGATTATCCTCTACGCGGTGGGGATCGCGCTCCTGGCGCTCTCCCTCTGCCAATCCTACGGGGAGAAGCCCGCGGGGACCCCGCACCAGCCCGGATCGGTCGTCCAGAGACCTTCCGACCTGATGCGGCCGTAAGCTAGCCGCGCCCATAATGCAGGCGAAAATGTTGCATAAATGCATTGACTTGACCTTGCCGCCGGTGTCTACTTTCTGAACCGGGGAGGCGCGGACCTGTCGACGAATTTGGGAGGGGCAAAATGAACCACACCTGGAAGCGGTCCATCTATCTCTTGGCGGTCCCGGCGATCCTGTTGACGGTGGGCGCGTTCGGCATCGCCAACGTCTTTCGGTTGGGGCAAGATGCGGGCGACGACGACTGCATGGAAGACTACGACACCCCCAGTGTCCGATGCATGACGAAGCACCCCGGCGCCAAGGCGATGGACGACATCGAAAAGGACCACAAAGCAAGGAAGGCGCAGCGCGAGGCCAAGCTCGGGGCCGGCGCAGCGGCTCGGAGCGCCGACGGCAGCATTACCGTCAACGTCTACGTCCACGTGATCAACAAGGGCTCCGGCATCGCCAACGGCGACGTTCCGCTGGAGATGATCACGGCTCAGATCGACTTTCTGAATACGTGTTACTCGGGACTGGATACGCCCACTCACCCTGCGCCGCTCGCGAACTCGAACACTCCCTTCCGGTTTGCCCTGGCGGGAGTAGACCGGACCACCAACGCCACGTGGTATACGATGAGCCCTGGGACTACGGCCGAGGCGCAGGCCAAGACGGCTCTGCGCGTGGGCGGCGCCAATACGTTGAACCTCTATACCGCGAATCCTGGACAGGGCCTCCTCGGATGGTCGACTTTTCCTTGGAACTACAAGACCAGGCCGCTGGACGACGGAGTTGTTATCCTTTACTCCAGTCTTCCCGGCGGGAGCGCCGCCCCCTACAACCTGGGCGATACGACAACCCATGAAGTGGGTCACTGGCTTGGGCTGTATCACACCTTTCAGGGCGGATGCAACCCCTCGAATGATCTGATTGACGACACCCCAGCGGAGAGAAGCGCCGCCTACGGAAGCCCGATCGGCCGCGACTCGTGCAAAGACAAGAAAAGCCCCGGACTGGATCCGATCTACAACTTCATGGATTACACGGACGACGAGTGCATGTTCCAGTTCACTCCGAAGCAGGCGGACCGCATGGACTCCATGTGGTTCGCGTACCGCACCTGAGCCCAGTTTCGGCAGCAATCCCAAGGGGCCGTCTTCCGCGAGGGAGACGGCCCTTTTTCTTTTCCGGAGAAGCGGGGGAGGGGGGGGGAAGGGGCCGATTTGCTTTAAAATAAAGCGCCCCGACTACGGGTCGGGGCAGTTGGAGCGGGATCTAATTTTTTTACAGCTTAAAGATCGTTTCGATTACGGCATGCGCTATAGAGCAAGGGCCATG
>Ga0134121_10000208_pt1 | contig 69956 bp, 62 predicted proteins | sample KB301_FD_96463 | JGI IMG/M metagenome (GOLD analysis project Ga0134121, IMG submission 96463) | Terrestrial soil microbial communities without Nitrogen fertilizer from Kellogg Biological Station, Michigan, USA - KB3-0-1 | ecosystem: Environmental > Terrestrial > Soil > Unclassified ...
AACCACCCTTACCCCACAACATGTTTTTAAGCGCAATGGCATTCTGTACTACTGATGACCTTCGCAAAATCGTTTTTATTTTGGCAGCCAATCGATTCTTAGCAACCAATTTTTTGGGAGTGGGAGAATTTATCTTTTCTGGTTCTTTTTGGACTGCTACTTTTTTATCTTTGGCTTCATGTAGCTGTGCCGATTCATGGGCAGTTAGCTGTTTTGCGCCAAGAGGGTCGTGAATCACGTCCCTGTGCGCATATAATGGGATAGCGACATTGATGGCCAGCAAAAATGCTGCCGTTATTATAGCTAACGTTTTCTGATTTACTTTTTCCACATAATCACCCATTATTCAGCCTGCCCGACTACTATTAAACACGATAATCATTAATCAGTACTATTTAATAGTAACAGAACTAATATTTTTTCCTAATGCACTCAGCCCCATTTTGCTATAAATATACAAATAGAAAACACCAGTTGTTTTTATTACCCATAGATGGGCGCTTACATATTCTATGATCGCAACTCTTGCTTTATGCATGTAAAAACATAGAGTGCTAACCCATGGCACTTTCTTTAGCCATTCTAAATTGTTGACAAAATCGAATTTGGATCCCCGCCCTGCGGCGAGGATGACGTCCGAGGGCTTCCATAGCATACTTTGCTTACCAAGCATATACGTAACTAATTTCAAGCCAACGTTATTTACTGTAGTGATTGCCACTCGTTACGTAACGCAATAGCAGTCTCAAAGTCAAAGCGATCTGCAGCTTCTTTCATGAGTTTTTCGAGTTCGATAATACGCTTATGCTTTTGTTCTGGAGTCATATCTTGTACCTGCTGCTTACGTTTCTTTTTAAGCGTTGACGCCTCTTGAATCGCTTTCTGTATATCAGAAATACTCTTAGTTACTTCGCGTTGCACTGTCTGAGGGGTAATATTGTGCTCTCTATTATATTCTTGCTGTATAGTACGACGACGATTGGTCTCATCTATGGCAGCCTGCATTGATTGCGTAATCTTATCAGCAAAAAGAATTACCCGTGCTTCAGTATTACGTGCTGCACGGCCAATTATCTGGATAAGCGAGCGTTTATCACGTAAAAAGCTTTCAAGATCTGCATCCATAATTGCTACTAATGCTACTTCGGGCAAATCTATGCCTTCTCGTAATAAATTAACGCCCACTAAACAGTCAAAAATACCCAAACGTAATTTCTGTAAAATATCGGTACGTTGCGGTGTTTTAAGCTCACTGTGAATATAGCATACACGTATCTGTTTTTCTTCTAGATAGCGTGCAACTTCTTCTGCGAGCTTCTTAGTCATTACCATAACAAGCGAACGAAAACCTTGCTTTGTCGTGGCCTTGATTTGATCTAATAAATAATCCATCTGACCAATGCGTCCATGTATAGAAATTTCCGGATCAAGTAAACCGGTAGGACGAATAACTTGTTCGACTACCAAATCAGAATTGCGCAGCTCATAATCGCCTGGCGTAGCAGATACAAAGATAACATCACCAAAAAATTGTTCTATCTCTTCAAACCGTAAAGGTCGGTTATCACGTGCAGAAGGTAATCGAAAACCACATTCTATAAGCGACGTCTTACGCGCATTATCACCAGCGTACATGCCCCGCAGTTGAGGAATAGCAATATGAGATTCATCGATAAGTAGTAAAAAATCTTTCGGAAAAAAATCGAATAAACAAAATGGCCGCTCTCCACTTTTTCTTCCATCAAAGTGCACCGAATAATTTTCTATTCCTGAGACATATCCCATTTCTTGCATCATTTCGATATCATGGGTAACCCGAGATTCTATCCTATTGCGATATACGGGATTTCTTAATTGTGACGCCCAATCGTCTAACTCAGCCTGAATACTTGCGATCGCTGCGTCTTTGCGTTCTTGCGTTGTCACGAAATGCTTTGCGGGAAATACAATAGTATTGTCCAAATCTTTCACCAGCATATGATTGCCTTTACTTACCCACTGTAGCGACGCAATCACATCGCCCTCAAGTTCTATGCGTAATGCGTCTTTCTGGTAGGGTAAATTCACATGAATTACGGGTCCAATTACTTGAAATGTACCCGCACTTCTTTCAACATCGTTACGTGTATATTGTATAAAAATAAGCTGTTGTATAAGATTTTTACGAGACCATTGCTGCCCAACATGTAATGACAGCGCTAATTCCCGATAATCTTTTGGATTACCCAAAGAATAGATGCTTGAAACCGACGCCACAACAATAGTATCTGGACGATTAATAAGAGAAGCAGTCGATTCAATGCGTAGCCTATCAAGCTCGCTATTTACTTTTGTTTCTTTAGGTATATAGATATCTTGAGCTGGCAAATACGATTCAGGCTGGTAATAATCGTAGTAGCTTACAAAATAACATACTTTATTTTCGGGGAAAAAAAGCGAGAACTCTTCATATAGTTGTGCCGCTAACGTCTTATTGGGAGCAAGAACCAATACCGGCCTATCCTGCTGCGCGATAATATTGGCCATTATAAACGTTTTCCCAGACCCAGTCACCCCCATCAACGTGGACTTACCGGGACGGGCCTCGGCAAGTTTATTAATGGCATCAAGCTGCCCTTTCCCAACGCTAAACGGAGAATGAAGCGTAAAAACTGACTTTTTCATACTAAGATACTAACCTCGCTTTAATAATCACCAAATAACGCTACAGGAGCGACCTATCGCTTATATTATAAGTACTAGTATAACAGATATTTCCGCTTAAAACAGTACTTAAGATTGTCTAGACGTTCCCCACTAAAGCCACGTTATATTTGCATAGAAAGAGCAAAATATGTCAATATAGAATCACTGTCTACGATCCAAGATATAAAAGGCTACACCATGAACAACTTACCCATTAACCCCATTTCCAACCCCACACCGGAAAATACAACGCTATCTGTAGAGCCATCACAAAAAACAATAGCATTATTTGTCTATCATATCATGCGGCAATTCCCGTGGTCCATAGCCATTATGTTCTTGACGGCATTAGTATGGGCTATAGATCTTTCAGTAAGACCTTATATATTAAAAATTATTATTGATCGTATTTCCGGTACTTCCAACGAACATATATTCGAACAAGTAGGCTTTCTTATACTTGCCTATTTTTTCATGACCTTTGCTATGGCATCGATGTCTCGAATCTATTCATACTTTGTTGAAATAAATATGATCCCGCATATGCGCCATATTATTTCCAAAAAAAGCTTTCACTCTCTTCTGCAGCAAAGTTATTCCTATTATCAACATAACTTTGCTGGCAGTCTCACCAATAAAGTCATGGATTTGGTAACTAGTATCCCCGACATTACACAGCTTGCAATTGATCATTTTTTTACGCATGGCTGCGCGCTATTAATAGCCATATTTACGCTCTGGCAAATAAACTCTGTCTTCGCTCTTGGTATGCTCTTTTGGTCTATTGTTTTTATCAGCGGGTCTCTGGTCATATCAAGAAAACTTATACATCTATCAGATAACTGGTCAGAAGCAGGATCAAACATAACAGGAACTCTTGTTGATAGTTTATCAAATATTCTTGCCATTCGATTATTTGCACGTGAACCCGAAGAGGCATCGCATCTATCTGCATTTTTCGATAAAGCAGTACAGGCAGAAAAAAAACTACAATGGGCGTACTTTTGGGTCTGGTTTTTTTACGGGTACTCGTTTGTAATTATACAAGGGGTGAATCTGTATTTTCTCATTAAGGGACGACAGGCCGGATGGATTACTGTAGGTGATTTTGTAGTTGTTCTAAATATCAATTTTGCCATTGTAGATTGCCTATGGCGCATCACAAAAGATTTCTCTCAGTGCTCTAAGTTATGGGGAAAAATAACACAGGCGGTCAAATCAATACAAGTTATTCCCGCTATTCAGGATGACCCTAATGCAACACAATTACAGGTAACAAAGGGAGGAATAGTATTCGATAACGTCAAATTTCATTATCAGGGAACTGAGCCTCTCTTTGAAAATAAATCAGTCACTATTCAACCAGGCGAAAAAATAGGTTTGGTCGGGTATTCAGGAGGAGGTAAAACGACGTTCGTAAATCTTATTTTGCGTCTATACGACGTAACAGAAGGTCATATTTTCATAGATAGCCAAGATATACGTCAAGTAACACAACAATCTTTGCATCAAGCAATCAGTATGATTCCGCAAGAACCGTTACTTTTCAATAGAACAATATTAGAAAATATTCGCTACGGTAAACCAGAAGCAACTGATAGCGATGTGATAGAAGCCGCAAAAAAAGCTCACGCTCATGAGTTCATTATCGATCTACCACTTGGATATCACGCCATGGTAGGTGAGCGAGGAGCTAGATTATCAGGAGGTCAACGACAGCGCATCGTCATTGCACGGGCAATGCTCAAAAATGCTCCCATTTTAATTCTTGACGAAGCAACGTCACAACTTGATACCATAACAGAGAGAAAAATTCAGGAATGTTTGTGGCAACTTATGCAAGACAAAACAACATTAGTCATCGCACACCGCCTCTCGACTTTGCTACACATGGACCGCATACTCGTGTTTGATCAAGGAGAAATAGTAGAAGATGCTACACACTATGAACTGCTTACGCTGGATGGAGTCTATAAATCATTGTGGGAAGCTCAAGTTGATGGATTTTTACCAGATCAAAAGAATGAAATAAAAAGTACGTAAGTATTCTATTAAATATACTGTATACTACGAGATACCCAAATACATACTACATATATTATGGCATAACTAAACACGAATACTTATTAGGCGCTCACGCTTAGTTTTTCATACTGTTAAAGGGGTAATCAATTTACGATAACATGAGTAAGCATAATAAACCAGATCACTCTCATAATCATAGTTACACAGGAGATCTCGATTCACGCAACTCGGTCTCGGTAGCTCATTTTATTAAATGCTCTGTACAACCATTTAAACCACTCATTGTCGCGCAGCTCGTTATCAGTGTCATATGGGCCGTATATCTTAGCTTTAGACCCTACGTCCTCAAAACTATTCTTGATAAAATTCCTCATTTGAATGCACAGAACGTTGTCGCCGAACTATGGGTCCCCATACTATTATACGTTCTATCTGGTGTTTTTATCGTGATCATCTTTAGAATAAACGATTTCGTATGGCTCAAGTTTAATTCACCTCTCAAACGACACGTCGGTGATATTTTGATGCAACGATTAATGCGTCATTCATTATCTTTGTTTCAAACTAATTTTGCGGGCAATTTAGCTAATAAAGCAAAAGACATAATGAGCAGCATACCTGACGTCTGTAAGCTTATTACCTATCAATTTTTCAGCCAATTCTTAAGCATTGCTGCGGCAATTTTTACCGTATGGACCGTGGATTACACTTTTGCTTTACTACTTATCGCATGGGTAATGCTCTTTGTATCTGGCGCATTACTCTTTTCTAGAAAAGCAAAACCTCTATCTACCACTGCCTCTGAAGTACGTTCATCGGTCATTGGCATCATGGTCGACATGCTCAGTAACATCGCAAGTATTCACTTATTTGCTTCGCAGCAATCTGAGTCTAAGCGACTTAGAAAAAGTCTTGATAAATGGGTAGCGTCTGATCAAGCACGAGATTGGTTATTCCTCTATATGTTCGCCTTTCAGGGGTTCTCATTTGCGCTATATCAAGCTCTGTGCTTCGTACTACTCATTATGGGATTCAAAAAGGGTACGGTCACCGGCGGTGACTTCGCTCTTATTCTTACTATAAACATGAATATAATCAATACCTTATGGACGCTTTCAAGTGATATTGGTCTTTTATCCGATCATCTGGGAAATATTACACAGGGATTATCAACTATACTATCACCGCTTACGATCACTGACGCTCCACACGCAACATCACTATGCATAACTGAAGGGCGCATCTGCTATGATAATGTTACCTTTCACTACCCACAGAGTGAATTATTCTTTAAAAAAATATCGGTAGTCATAGAACCAGGACAAAAAGTCGGCCTAGTAGGATATTCAGGAAGTGGTAAATCAACGTTTGTAAATCTGATATTGAGACTACATGACGTTACCAGCGGACATATCTTTATTGACAATCAAGATATTCGTACCGTAACGCAACATTCTCTGCATAAAGCTATTGGCACTATCCCGCAAGATCCTTCTTTATTTAATCGTGCGCTACGAGAAAATATTTGCTACGGGCGCCCTGATGCAACTGATGCAGAGATTATAGAGGCCGCCAAACAGGCGCACGCTCACGAGTTTATATCAGAGCTTCCACATGGCTATGATATGACAGTAGGAGAACGTGGATCTAAACTATCAGGAGGACAGCGACAACGTATAGCTATCGCACGTGCCGTACTCAAAAATGCCCCCATTCTCATTCTGGATGAAGCTACATCTCAACTGGACACCATAACAGAACGAAAAATTCAGGAAAGTTTATGGCAACTCATGCAAGGCAAAACCACTATTATAATCGCGCATCGACTATCGACCTTGCTGCACATGGATCGGATATTAGTATTCGATCAGGGTTCTATCGTAGAGGATGCCACGCACTATGAATTATTAGCGCGCAATGGACTTTATAAGACATTATGGAACGCCCAGGTTAATGGTTTGCTGCCAAACTCCAAACAACACGAAAACATCGATAATACACACGATTATCACGGCAACAAACATATAGTATAACACTGTAACGCTATAAAGGTTCTCATGCTCGATACATTCAAACATATACTACAGGGTTACAACATTTTTCGAGAAAAATATGCGCGAGGAGATGCATCCATTATGGAGTCTCTTGCGTTGCACGGCCAAAGGCCGCACATCATGATTATTGCGTGTTGTGATTCACGCGTTGATCCAGCGCTGATACTGCAATGTAATCCTGGTGACTTATTCGTCGTACGCAATGTCGCAAATATTATACCACCGTATGAAAAAGATCAGGGACATCACGGGGTCAGTGCCGCATTAGAATTCGGCATATCATTTCTTAATATCGCTCATCTCATCATACTAGGACATAGTCAGTGCGGCGGCATTGAAGCACTCTTGAAAAATACGTCATTTCCTCGCAACGATTTCGTCAGCGATTGGGTATCTCTCGCCAAAACTGCTACAGCCACAGACATCACAAACACCACAAACATTGCGAACATCAAAGACACGAAGCCTACTACATCAGATCAGATTATGAACAATTATACCAAGTCTAATCATCTTCTGCATGCAATCGATGAACAAGCAAAGCGAGCTCTCACACAATCACATGATAATAGCCTTACTTTCCCTTGGATTAGAGCAAAAGTAACAGAAGACAAACTTACTATTCACCTTTGGTTTTTTGATATAAAAACAGGACAAATTTTTACGTATTGCGATCAAGACAACACATATAAGCCGCTTTCTATGTAACGGTGCCCTACGGGATTTTACCGCCCATCAATAAGCATTCAATTCCACGTCATTTTCACAGTTACTATGGTCACTATCGCCACGATTATCACCATTATTGAAAACCAATAAGTGATCAAGCATGGCGAGAAGTTCCCTATCCGAGCGCATATGAATGCGTGCAATAAATTCTTTGTCGTCCTTGTCCCATATGCTCGGTGGCACTGCTAACGGACAAGCATACACAGAAAATATGCCTTTATTTATCTCACTTGTTTTAATAAGAGCCGCAAGCTGCGACCTTACAGCAGCGCTACACTCACGCTTACTTGCTTTGTTAATCGCTGCATTAACAACCTGCCCATCAAAGCGAATCCTCTCAGGTATTAATCCGAGTACTCCCGGATCGTTATTATTCACCACATATTCACACACCAGTGTTTGAGCCTTACGGACACCCCATCTAACATTACCTAGTATCGTTTTAATTATAGGAGCTGACTTACTTTTGAAAGCTTTTACCAATATTCCTGCATCTTTTTCATTACCTATATCTAAGAGATCTCTTTGCTCAAGCAGCAACTGCATAATATCAGCGCGCTGATAGTCTATAGCCTGATCCAATAGTCGCGATAAATATTTATTACTGACAGTATATGCAATAGTTTTATCACCCATTAACAGTTCGACAAGCGCGTAACTATCATCGTTACTCATAATGGTACTCGCGCTTTCACCAATTATCGTATATATATAATCATAGTGATCGATCATTTTCCCGGCAGGATTTTTATACATACCAAGCACTAATCGCACAATATCAATGTCCAATGTTTTTACCGCACAATCAAGAGCTAATAAATAAAGAGGAAGATTTTTCTTCTGTAGCCTCTTATACTTGGCAATCAAGACAGTAATAATTAACTCACTGCCTGTCCTGATCGCTTCACACAATAAATGTCTCCCTTTGGACATAAAGGTAACGTGCACCTCATCGCCCCACTTATCCAAAATATCAAGAGCTTCTCCTTCCTCCCCCTGTTGTAGTGCATTCAAGAGCCGTTGATTCACACCTACCAAACATACTTTCTCCAATCCACAGCTTACCGTAATACCCGGTGTTGATCTTTTTTGCGATTTTACCTGATGCATAGCACCTACATTATTAACGAAACAACTTGACAAAAATACACATAATAAAAAAGTCATAATTAATATTAATCTTCAATATAAAGCTTTTTATACAATATTATACACAAGTATAGTGATAAATATAAAACAATAATATTCATATTAACTAAGGCCAGGAAAGCACTCCCTTGTAAGGGTTTACTTTTGCCATAAAAAATGTCTAGATTAGAATCACCTTATTAGAAGACTCACTTATTTAACAAAAAAGGAATATTGTGGAGCGCATATCTTATATATTTAGAACTTCTTTACTCTTGTCTGTGTGTTTAGCAATCAACACAGGTAGTTGCACACAAGTAACAGCACCAAATAATAACAAGCCCACCATAGCTATTATCGGTACTGGTTACGTTGGTTTAGTTACCGGAGCATGTCTCGCTGAATTCGGCAATAACGTGCTATGTGTCGATACAAATGAGCAAAAAATAACCGCTCTACAAGAAGGTCATATCCCATTCTATGAGCCCGGCTTAGAAGATCTGGTAACACGCAATGTGAAGGAAAAAAGACTCTCATTCACGACAAATTTGTCAATGGCAATAAAATCGGCCGGTGTCATTTTCATTGCTGTTGGTACTCCCATGAGCGATAGTGGCGCGGCAGATCTTTCGGCAGTAAAAGCGGTAGTACATGCCATTGCAGAGCATATCAATTCATTCAAAGTTATAGTGACCAAAAGTACTGTACCAATTGGAACCGGTGCATGGATCCAGGAGTGCCTACTCGATCATGACATACCCAATGATCAATTTGCCGTCGTATCAAATCCAGAATTCTTACGGGAAGGGTCTGCCGTTGATGACTGCCTCAATCCAGATCGTATAGTAGTAGGAACAATGTCACCAAAAGCTGATCTTGCAATGCGCTCATTATATGCATCTCTCATTGATAAGAACGTCGCATACATGGCTACTAATATCATCACTGCTGAATCAATAAAGTACGCATCAAACGCGTTTTTGGCAACTAAAATAAGCTTTATTAATGAACTTGCTAATGTATGTGACGCAACGGGTGCAGATGTGCAAATACTTGCTCATGCCCTCGGACTTGATAAAAGAATTAGTAAACATTTTCTCAATCCAGGACCAGGATTTGGTGGCTCATGTTTTCCAAAAGACACCGAGGCACTCCTATATACATCTCGTCAATATGGCGTTAATATTCACACGGTAGAGGCAGCACTCAAAGCAAACGAAGTACAAAAAAAGCTACCCGTAAAAAAATTACTAGCACTAACCGATGGCAATATTGCCGGAAAAACAGTTGCAGTACTTGGTCTTGCATTTAAGGCTAATACGGATGACATACGTTATTCTCCTGCCATAACCACCATTAATAAATTACTTAAACACGGCGCTATCATTCGAGCCTATGATCCGCAGGCAATGGAATCTATGAAAGTAGAATTTCCAGAAAAGCTATTTCCTAATATTACGTACTGCGCATCTCTTGAAAACGCTATAGAGAAAGCTGATGCAGTAATTATTATGACAGAATGGGATGAGTTTAGACAGATCAATATAGCACATATTGCCCAATTACTTAACAAACGAGTGCTCGTTGACGCACGCAATATACTAGATCCAGCAGTGCTACGAGAGCACGGATTCATCTTCGATAATATTGGCAGATCCTGTCTCTGTGTAACTCCACCGCGCTCACGAAAAAAAGCAGCACTGTAAGTGCTAATCTGGCAAAAATAATAACAAAATAGCGCAATAATAAAGGACGAGTTAACATACTAAGCTAACTTGCCCTTTACACTTTTTGCTAACACTATCTGCCATTATAATAATTATGCAGCGTTGCCACTATTATTGTTATTGTTGCTATTGTTATTAGTGTCATGTGCAGTTCCACAGGCATCACAATATCTTATCAACGATGGAGTGTATGCTCCGCCGCTATTAGTATGACCCCATGGATTTCCTGTATTAGGATCTATATACGGCTCATTAAAACGCACCGCATCTTTGGATGGCCCACTTGATGGATTGTTAGTCGAATCCACCTGCTGCGCACATACGCTTGATACTAACCCACATAGCACCACTGCATATAGATAATTCATTTTCATAGTATGTTTTCCCCTATATATGGCTCCGTAGACACATGTCTGACAAAAGAGCAATTATTATCTCATGTAAACGCACTCACATAATATAACATGGGCTCATATTTTATCGCAATAAAACTCTGTATTATACCGTAAAATAGCATATTTTTGTCTATCATATCCATTATGACACACGTGTGTTTCATCAAAGTCCAAAGACTCCCTCTCCTTCCTGCATTTCTTGCATCTTATTTTGCATACGTTTTTGCATAAGTTCCCTAAGCGTTGTTCCTGCTGCCAACTCAAGAGGTGTCTTGCCTTCTAGATTTTTTGCATGTATAGATGCTTTGGCATCAATTAATTCACGTGCGATTGTCTTCGCTTTTTGCTTCCTTTCATCTTTTTCATTAACGCCTCCGCTATCAAGCGCTTTATATTTTGATGCTATAATATGCAACGCCGTGTCGCCCGTCTCTCTAATAGTAGCATGTACGTCAATGGGCTTTGCTAACTTCTTTGGATTACATTCATGATAACCCGACATGATAAACACTAATTCACTATCACCTTCTTCCACAGCCTGCAACAGTGGCGTTCTGCCTCTCCTATTTCTTACTTCAAGATCGCTCGAGTGCTTAAACAAGGAACTCGCATCCCAGCCCAAATTCTTATGGGATAACCGATGTAAAATCGTATCTCCGGTCTCAAAATCAAGTTCCGCATTCGGGTCAGCCTTTTGCGAAAGCAATGTTTTTAATATGCGCCTACGAATCGCATTTTTATTATCATCTACTTGTATACACAAGTATAATGGAAAAACTCCAGCAGAAAGTGTATTAGGGTCGGCACCCCGTTCAAGCAAGTGCCTTACCATGGACCCTCTTTGAGCCCTAATGGCTATGCCCAATAGCGTTCTACCTCTGCTATCCGTTTCATTTGCATCGCAAAAATACAAAAGATATCGCTGAACTATGCGAACTATATCTGTTGACGATATAAACTCGCGTAAAGCTCCGACCGCATAAATAGGGTCCTCAGAATTACTAAGATCTAGCAACTGGCATACTGCACTAATATTTCCTGTGCGTACTTGATAACCCATAACGGTCTCTCCTTCACCATTTTCTTGATCCAAGGGAGCCCCGATCTTTACCAGTAAGGCAGTCAGTTCACTTGTAGACCCTTTATAACGTTCAATAATCTGATGTAAGAAATCGCGCTTTTGCGCATGGATCAATCTAAAATCGGGATTTTTGGACAGAAGCGTTATAATTAATTGCTTATTATCACTATTGTAACTCGCAGCGCAAACCAATAAGTTAGTTATAGACACATCACGCTCACCTGGATCCATCTTATCAATCAACATTTCAACGACATCCGGGCGATTGAAAGCCAGAGTAAAATATTTTTGATCTTGAACAATTGCACCCTCATCAAGCAATAGCCTGATAGTTTCCGTAGAACACCTCCACATCAGAGCCGCATATAGAGGCGTTCCCACATCTCTGCTACAAGAAATTCCGGCGTTGTAAGCTTCTCTTGGAGCGAATGCGTCGAAGATTGAAGATCGATTAACGTCTGCTTTTCCCTGAATTAATGCCTCAATCATTTCCCTATTATTGGTTCGGAGCGCTGCAATAAGAGTAGGCTGCCCACCCTCGTCCTCATCAAGCGATGCACCATTATCTATGAGTATTCTCATCTGTCCTACATCGCATCTATTTATAGCAGACATTAAATCGCTTACTGAACGCTCCACTTTTGGCTCTGCTATTACGGCAGCGGGTGCTTGTGTACCGTTACACATACGAAAGAATATGTCTTTCAAAAAACTAGCCCCCACGAGCATACCCGATCCTATTGCTAGATATTGCACATAATTATCCTGCACCTTAGATCGTGCTCTCTTATAGAGAGATTGTGCCTGCGTGATAAATCGATTTTTACTCTGGGAAAGCGGTCTGGTTAGCTTTGTATACCTCTTAAGAAATCGTAATAGTCTTAGCTTGCTGCTAGCCTGCGATGCACTATCTGTCTTTAAGCTCGCCACGTGCCTATAAGCAGCCATTGGCGCGGAATTCCGGGTAAAAACCAGCATGTGCACACTAAAGGTAGCAAGACAAAAAAATAAATATATAGATTTTCTAATAGCAATGCCCATAAAACCTCTAATTAAGCGCCCTTAACTATTTCTATCTTAAAGTATAGCAAAATTAATTATTATTTCATGAGCCCAGAGCGTTCTTGTTAATAAATATACAAGTAGAAAACTTAGGACGTACTGAGAAGTGCTAAACCCAGGCTCCGCCTTTCTGCCTGTCTACTTAATATCACCTAATCTGCTCATTGACACGTTAGTTCTTTGCTAAAAAAAGAGCTGCGGTGGTATAATGACCTGGCTTCCAAAATACTTATAAAAAAACACACGATCATAATAATTCTATTTAGAAAGCGAAAGTATAATATATGCCCAAAATACCCGGAAATACCCTAAAATACATGATAAAAAAAATAGTCATACCAATTATATTATTCTGCATATCAATGACATCTACACCACAATACGAACAGAACGACGACGATAACTGCGGCGATTACCACTGGCATTGTAACAAAGTAATGTCCAATATTAATAATGAGAGTTTTCGCCAAAACATTGCATTAGATGTGCTTACACCACAGCAACATAAGTTTGAGCAGCATGAGCACACACAAAACGACTCGAATCCTCTATCCATTACAGAATTTGAGCAACTGCTTATGAGAGAAACACGCTTCGTACTGCAAAAACTCTTAAATGCCATGGGCTCACGCGAGAAAAAAGAGGTGTCGATTAGCAAGATACAAGAACTCTTGGAGTTAGGCAAAGATCATAAAATACTACGCCCGGAGATATGCGATCGAATATTGTCAAATGTAGTGAATAAAATTCCATGGAACGGTCATGGCCTTACTCCAGGCTACTGTGGAATATCAAATAAAATATCACGCTTTGCTCCCCTGGTAAGTTTGGCCATTGAATATGGAGGAAATCCCGGGGCTATAATTAATAACGAACGTAATAATATATTGCAGGCCATGCTTACCAACGTTGCCGCTATTGATAAGATTATTGATACACAACGTAGGCATAAACAATTATCACGTACGCAAAAAATAAAACGATATTTGGCCTACCCTAGACATAAGCCCACAGAATCTTCATATGAAGCATTCTACCCGTGCCATCATTCAATTGCGCCATTGATTGAGGCATTGTGCAACACAGACTTTCCCATAGACCATACAAATCAAGAAGGATTGAACACAGAAGAACTAATACGCCAAAACACCGCTAATAAATCCCGCATGTATTTATCACATACAATCGGCCAACTTATGGGTCCAATAATGGCACAAAGGCGATCATACTTAGAGGGCCTTGGAGTACTACTAGAGCCACGTGTCGGTCAAACGCTTTTATTCATCATATGCCAATACTTGAATGTGATGGAAAACAATCACAAACCTACCAGAACAGCAGTAACTTCAGCTCTAGTAAAATAAAAAATAAAAGCAAAGCAGTTATTGCAAACCGCGCTCAGTAAAATACAGCGACAAAACGAATCCATAAAAACATGATCAGTAATTCACAAAAACGCATAACTATTTTTTATTAAATCCGAAACGTTCAGAGTCTCCACCACCATAGCACACTAGATCATCAATAATAAGAGACAATTCGGCAACCATTAACAAACGATCAAAGGCTATCGGTGGCACAAATTCTTTCTGCTTAATTTGTTCAAAAAATAAACTACGGAGTGCCCACTCTCCTTTATCTTTTTTCAACGCCATTTGCCCAAATGAAAGAGGCAATCCAAATCCAGAAAGGCGTAGATAATCGTCAATAACCATTGTTTTGCCATCAACAAAAACTTCCATGCGCTCCTGTCCTATATCGGGATGTCCTACCGACGTGTATACAAGAGTGCATACCGATCCGTCATCAAAACGAATATGCGCAGAAAAATTTTGCGTGGGTACATTAGTAGTATCGCGGCATGCCCCCATTGTTTCTACTGAAACAGCAATGGGACGCGCATTTGTCAAAAAACAAAATAGATCAATAATGGCACTTGCATCACCTAAAATACTTCCCACCCTATACTGTATAGATCTATGGCGTGACAACACCATCAATGCATTATTCATACGATATATAATGGTAAGTGGTGTAGTTCTTGTCGCCACTATTGCTTTGATTCGCTGCACAAAGGAGGCATACGCATAACTATAATTAACGCAGAATAGCGCTTGAGGATTGGAACCTAAAAAAATACGCCATTGATCAAGCTCTTCAAAACTTGTTGCCATTGGTTTTTCTAAAAAGAGCGCCTTCCCCTGCTGTATTCTGGCTAGTCTAGAAAGCATCTGACTTTTTGCATGCACATTTTCACTAACAAATCCAACGTGACACATATCATGCCTAGATGGAGCAAAACGAATAGGTAAATGAGAAGATACGCGACTAGGCAAAGAGATTCTTTCCAGAGTAGACATAAGAGACTGCTCTTCCGAGATAATTGCATTCATGTTTATCACACCACGCTCCATATACTCCATAAATGTACGTATGCTATCAGAGTTGGCTTTAGCATCTTTTACACACACAGAATTATCCTGTAACTCTGACTTCCACTCACAAAAAAAATCCAACTCAATCTGCTTTTTATGACAAGAAAAAAAATCTATTTCTGGTATTGGCTTGCCCATTACCAGCAATCTCCCATTAGTACGGATACTATCGATGGCATTATGCATCATAGATTTTTGCTCGGCCATGTCAGTTATGATAGCAATATCCGCAACATCAACATTCTCTGTCTGATATACATAATCAGCACCGCCTTCTTTAGCACGCATCAACCGCTTCGGACAATTATCAATAGCGATCACCGTACATCCAGCCATCCGAGCAAACTGTATCATAAAAAGCCCAACCGTATTGAGTCCAAATAGGGCAACACGATCGCCCAGCGATAACTGGGCTTTTTTAATTGCCTGCAATGCACTGATGCCTGGCGCTATCATACTTGCCATACGAACATAGGTGCGAGAATCAATACGCACTACATTTTGATTAATTACGCATATAAGATCTGCATAATGGGCATATCCCATTCCGATACATGCAACCCAATCACCCACCGATACATGTCTCACTTCTCTACCAATAGCAGCAACTCGTCCTGAACATGATATATGAATGTCGGTATCGTACCTACTTAGAGCGTTATATCTGTTCTTATGAGAAGCTAATTGCACTATTTTTTTTATTTTACGTGGTACATTGGTAAGCATATCCTCTTGTATCTCATGCCGTATCTCATGAATAAATTGCTCATTTTGTACATTAGAATTCGTGAAAAAATAATGAACCATTATTACAACGGTATGATTATCAAGAGATGGCTGCACTGCTTTTCGAATTACTTCCATTTCTTTATCATAGAAAACATGTCGCATGGCACGTCCTTCTGTGCATTAAATGCTATATGCGCTTGTTGCCCTGGGTGGGTTATAAACGCACTTACCATACCCCACCTACAATCTCTTGGCAAGAAGATTTTATACATATAATAATAATTATTGTAAAACATAGTTTCGAAATAATTTCTATGCGAAAAAATTAGCACAGTGAGCTTATTTCCTACACAGAGTAGTTATCTTACTCCAACATTACAGGCATAAAATTATCAAAAATTCACCGCATAGGCCTCTCAAACATTGTTTTCTCTCCCCAATATGTTTGATTTTCATTCGCTAACACAGCATTGGGTGCCCCAGAAAAAACACTGTCATAGAATCAATATAAACCATGTATACACTGATTCTTATATGACTCTCTACTTTTATGTATTACGTACCTATTAAAATATCTGTATAATAATAATGTCTTAAGTGCAGTAAAAAAAGTAGGTCATTCGGCTCCTGTATAAGGGTTATTTTCATGAAATCAGCAGAAATACGTTCTCGCTTTTTTGATTTTTTTGTACGCAATGGGCATGAAAAAGTTTCGAGCTCGTCTCTTATCCCCGCGCAAGATCCTACTTTACTTTTTGCCAATGCTGGCATGAACCAGTTTAAAGACGTTTTTCTAGGACTTGAAAAACGTAGCTATTCACGAGCCGTCACCATACAAAAATGCGTTCGTGCCGGCGGAAAACATAATGATCTAGATAACGTAGGATTTACACGACGACACTGCACTTTTTTTGAGATGATGGGTAATTTTTCTTTTGGAGACTATTTCAAAAAAGAAGCAATTACCTATGCGTGGGAATTTATCACCAAAGAACTTAAGTTAGCACCTGAAACGATACATATAAGTGTCTATAAAACAGACGATGAATCATATGACATTTGGCAATCTCACATAAACATTCCTACAGAAAAAATACATCGTCTTGGAGAAGTAGAAAATTTTTGGTCAATGGGCGATGTCGGCCCATGTGGTCCATGCACTGAGATGCATGTAGACAGAGGCCCAGAATTTGGGTGCAGTGAGATAAGCACCTGTGGCCCGGCCTGTGATTGCGATCGATTTTTAGAAATTTGGAATATAGTGTTCATGCAATTTGATCGTCAAAGCGATGGCTCTTTAAAAGAGCTCTATCGCAAAGGTGTTGATACTGGTGCTGGTCTAGAGCGCATATGCGCTATTGTGCAGAATACGGATTCAGTATTTCAAACAGATCTGTTTAATCCCATTATCCAACACACAGAGACTATCGCCAAAAAAGTATATGCTGCACAATCACCTGAGCTACAAGCTGCATTTCATGTACTTGCCGATCATGCACGCTCAACAACGATGCTCATTAATGACGGATGCGCTCCTTCTAACGATGGGCGCGGGTATGTATTACGTAAAATTATTCGTCGTGCAGCTTTATTTGCTCAAAAGTTAAGCAATGAACCCACACTCTTCCCTGCGCTGTCTCGTATAGTAATAGAATTATTAAGCCCCTACTATCCAGAACTGCTTACTAATGGCCCGATTATTTACGATATACTGTTAAGCGAAATAAAAAAATTTTCGCACAATTTGGTCCGCGGCAGGCATATTATGGCAGAATACATGCAACAGCACGCATCTCCGCGATTAATAACAGGGGAGCAAACATTTAAAATGTATGATACCTATGGCTTTCCTGTTGAACTTACCGAACTTATAGCACAAGAACACGGCTATGCAGTAGATCACGAAGGATTTCAACAAAAAATGCATACACAACAAACACAGTCGGGTAAAAAGGCAGTCGACCCACTAGATCATTTCGAGCTCGATCCCTCTATTCAAACAATATTTACAGGATATCAAGAACTCGGCACGACATCGGTTATTAAAGCTCTGATTTGCGATGATCGACTGGTCGATATCGTTCCTGCTGGTTATACCTGTTGGATAATCACGGACAAATCCCCATATTTTATTGTGGGGGGCGGACAAGTACCAGATACTGGATGGATTACAACCAATACCTATACTAATCAATGTGCCATGGATGTATTACAACTTCGTTACATTAATGGAAGAATCGCCGCTCAGGTTACGCTGACAACACCTCTTTCGGTTGGCGATACTGTAACATCTCATGTAAATCCCATTTGGCGCACCAATGCCATGAAAAACCACACTGCCACACACTTACTTCAGGCAGCACTTATTACGAAATTGGGCAAAACGGTAAAGCAAGCGGGATCTCTCGTGCATCCTGACTACTTACGTTTTGATTTTACGTATCACGAACCAATATCTCCTGAAATTATCAAAGAAATAGAAGATATGGTAAATCAGATAATACGAGAAAATATTCCGGTTCATATAGAATACACCAGTATGCGTGATGCGATAAAAAAAGGCGCCTTAGCATTCTTTGGTGATAAGTATAACCCTGAAAACGTACGCATGGTGAACATTAATGACTTTTCTATTGAGTTGTGCGGTGGCACTCATGTTTCTCGTACTGGCGACATAGGAACGTTTAAAATTACTGAAAATACAGCACTTTCTGCCGGACACCGGCGCTTGGTCGCCGTAACAGGGCCAAAAGCAATGGAGCTGTTTCAGGAGCTATTCACCATAACTAAACAAGTAACACAAGAGTTTAAAGTAAAACGTGAACAAATTATCGATATATTAGTCAAGCTGAAAAGCCATGATAGGGAATTATCAAACCAACTAAAACAACTCAAGCGGCAAGTATGGCGTAGTCAATTGGCACAAGAAAAAGAACGCACCACAACAATACACGGCATACCCTTTTTATATATTGCATTCGCTGACCTGGATAACGAAGAACTGAAAGAAGTAATAAGCGAATTAGCACAAAAACAACCTGGTCTGTATTTTGTAACTAGCACTAGCCAGGATCGATGCTTATTTATAGCACAACTATCACCGCAGTATATAGCACATATTAATATGCCACATTTTGCACAGTGGTTAAAAGACACGCATCGCCTGCATGGTGGATGTTCTGATAATGCTATCAGAGGCGGCGGAGAAAAATACAGTGCACAGCTACAAAAAGATATTGAGCAATGGATAAAAAAGAACGCTAAGCCGTAGCTAATATCACACGTTATTCTAATTATACATGTGCTTTTGTATTTACTTTTCGTACATATTCGTTTACTGTTTATGTTTAAAGTATCTTTTGTTTAAACAACTCCTGTTTATTATCTTTTTATAGGATTACAGCATACTATGAAATACACAACCTCAATTCAGCGCCACCTCTTCATAATAATAGGCCTAGCTCTCTTGGTACCCACATCTATTGTTTTTGCTTCTCATGAGTCACAGAAAAACTTTTCATACGACGCAGAAAATGGCGATATGAAAATCATACGATCTATGGCTCTTGCAATACCAGTTTCAAACAAAAAAACATACTATTCTGCAGAGGAAATAAAAACTAAAATACTGAGCTTGCCAGACACCATTTTTCGCGCAACATATTCTCCGTACCCTGATGAAATATCTCGTTCGTGGACACAAATCACCTGTTTACTCGGTAAAATATACGATGCAGAAAACAGCAATAAAGAAGAAGAAGCAGAAGAATGCGGCGATTGCGCTGATGCAAGCGAAGATAATTCAGTAAACGAGTCACCGTTATCCCAACTATCGAGAAGTCTGAGTGAATCACCTAGTGATAGCTTATTTGATCCGCAACATCGATTGAAAGAATTACGAAGGATAGCTGATGTGTTGTATGATCTAGCGAAAGTTCAGTAAGAGTTACGAACTTCTATTGCATAGTCAGTTACAACGGCATTAATATACTCGCATAAGAGTATCTTATATTTATTACATAGTGCTTGATTGAGTTAAATCTTCTATAATACGTATTGCATCTTGTATCATACCTTCAACGCGCTTCCGTTCTTCGCTAAATGGCTCAAGCACATATTCAGAAACTCGTTCTCTACAATCAGGACGACCAATACCACAACGAATGCGTCCGAATGCGGGACCACAAGCTCCCATAATTGAACGTAACCCATTGTGCCCTTTATGACTGCCTTCGAACTTATACTTAACAGACCCAAACGGTAGTTCGAGCTCATCATGCACCACCACTATCTCATCTGGCTTTATTCCCTGCTTAGTAAGCATGGGAATAACCAAACCCGAATTATTCATATATGTGTGAGGCTTTACCAGAAGAATATTCTGGTCGTTAATGGTAACAGATGCCTGCTCGAACTGTTTTTTTTCTTGCCATGCAGCGCCAACACTACACGCAAGCATATCTAATACACGAAAGCCTATATTATGTCGCTGATAATAATGCTTTGCTCCGGGATTACCTAACCCAATGATCACTTTTATCACTTGAACGTATCTCCTGCGTACGAATACACATATACATTCGACGTATTACCCGGTTTTGACCAACTCATTGGCAATTGATAGAGGCGTTCAAAGCGGAATCCATGTGTTTCGTGATCAGGAAGCTCTTTCAGCGTTATAACACGTAAGCCCAGGCGATTAATATCCCGACATTTCTGCACAATCTCTTCCATTAACTCTACGGGAAAACACGTTGAACATGTATAGATAATAGTTGCATCATCAAGATTCGCTTTTAGAAAATCACCTTTCTTAAATGCAATCTCTCTTTTCATTTTTCCATTACATTTACGCTCATTATATGCATCCATCTGCCTGAACTTTTTAATCATTGCAGCCACCCCATCATAGCGTCGTATACAAAGCTCGATACCTACCGCTTTTTTGACCGGTGTATTTAAATAAATCTGTACTATTACTTTCCCAACACCACATCCAAGGTCATATACCACGTCATTGGGACCAAAATGTTCGCCATCTAATATTACCTGCAATGAATCATAGGGAATCTCGCCGTATACTGACGTCTTCTTGGTATAATGACGTTCAACCAGCGCCCGCTCCTCATCAGAAAGCTTAATAAAGCCAGTTATACCAGAAAATAGTTGCTGCATTATCTTCTTGTTAGTCTCTACGTACCGAGGTTCTGTCCATATCAAATTCTTTTTTTCGCCAACAGCGTAATTACTTGCCGTGCTTATGGGCTTACTCTGCGTAGGCGCACTACTAATATTAGTATTCGACACCTGTTTCACGTCTGTCGTGGCAACAAACGTCTTTGGTATAGCAGGAGTAATGCTAGTCAAAGTGATAACATTACCCGGTATATTTGCTACCGCAACACACAACAACATTGCAAATATCAATATCATACTCAAAGATATGGTAATCAATCTTGTATATTTATACACATCATGTCCTTTATCTAACGCTCATGTTAACTCATTAGTTTTACAAAAAGCTCGGTAAATACCGCAGGATTTCCCTTGCCATGTGTTTTTTGCATGGCCTTTCCTACAAAAAAGCCCAGCATACGCTCGTTACCAGTCTTCTTATACTGTTCAACTTGCGCTGGATTACTTGCTATAATTTCCCGTGCAACGCGTCCGAGCTCATCGGCAGAGCTTATTTGTTGCAACCCGTGCAGCTGCAGGATCACGTGAGGATCTTGTCCTGTATCAGCCACATAATCAAATATTTTTTTAGCAGCACTGCTACTAATCACACCCAACTCTATCATAGTTATTATAGATGCAAGTTTCTCTGGGGTAACTTTACAAACATTAACTGATATTTTGTGCTCTTTTACATACCCCATAAGATCACGCAGTATCCAATGCACAAGCTGCTTGCTCGTAGTATGGCGACTGGCCTCGTCAAAGTAGTCGGCTAGCTCTTTATCTTCGACGAGAATCTCGGCCTCATAGGCCGATAATTCAAACTCGCGGCAAAGACGCTCAAATTTTGCATAAGGCATTTCTGGCATCGTAGACTTGAGTACATTAATACGTTCATCACTAATAAGCAACATAGGCAAATCGGGATCACCGAAATAGCGATAGTCAGCTGCTTCTTCTTTTGTACGCATTAGTATAGTGCACTTATTATTTGAATCCCATAGACGCGTTTCCTGGTGAACGCTATCTCCTTGCTGTACCAGTTTGATTTGGCGCTCAATTTCATATTCAACCGCATCGCCAATAAATTTAAATGAATTTATATTTTTGAGCTCGCACTTGGTCCCCCTAATAGTAGACCCCTTTTTGCGCACTGAAATATTTGTATCTGCTCTGAATGCTCCCTCTTCCATGTTTCCTGAACAAATGCCTAAATACTGCACTATGGATCGAAGAGCTTTCAAATACGCCTTAGTTTCATATGCACTCGAAATATCCGGCTCACTCACTATTTCTAGCAGAGGGGTCCCTGCTCGATTTAGATCTACAAAACTCTCATTACTCATAGCCGAGTGTATATTTTTCCCCGCATCTTCTTCGATATGAATACGCGTTAAATGTATATTTTTGGTCGTGCCGTTTTCCAATCGGATGGGAATATAACCAGCTTTACAAATAGGCTCGTATTGCTGTGTAATTTGGTATCCCTTCGGAAGATCAGGGTAGAAATAATGTTTTCGATCAAAAGATGAACGACATGATATAATCGAATGGGTTGCCAGGCCGGCTACAATAGCATAATCAATAACCTGTTGATTAAGTACTGGCAAAGATCCTGGATACCCGGCACAGATAACGCAGATATTCACATTGGGATCTTTACCCACCACATTGGCACAAGAACAAAAAATTTTACTCTTGGTAGTAAGTTGCACATGAACTTCCATTCCTATCATAACCTCATACTCTGGGAATGAATCGAGAATGGAGTTACTTTTCATCGCCATTTTGCTCATATTATTGCATTCTCTCGATAGACCAATAAACCACATGGTTATTAGTTTAGTAGTCAGTAAAACAAGTTTTTATATCGCACTTTTTTCACTATTTTTTTCAATAGTATACTCATGTATAGCAAGATGCTCATCTCCTTTAAGTGTTATTTTTGCCTTTATATGTTTTTCAAATTCTAGTATAGCATCATAGGAAACAGTGGTAATATGATCAAACATGAGTGAATTAAGACCAATAACGATATCCCCTTCAAAATGCTCAATGGCCAGCGCATGCTTAAGATCACGCAATATCGCAAAACTCTCTGTTTGTATCGATTTAACATGACCGCTACCCAAACACTCGGGACAATTATCGGTAAGCTGATGAAGCAGAGTCTTGCCCGATCGTTTACGAGTCATCTGCACTAAACCAAATTCCGATACTTTCAAAACCACCGACTGAAACTTATCACGCTCTCTTAAAATTTTTTCAAAAAACTGAAACAACTTTTGACGATTCGCATGCACCGCCATGTCGATAAAATCTATGACGATTAGACCACCTATATTACGTAATCGCAGCTGGCGGGCAACTTCTTCTGCTGCTTCAATATTTGTTTTGAGAATCGTATCTTCAAGATTTTTTTTGCCCACAAATTTACCGGTATTTACATCGATAACAGTCATAGCTTCAGTAGTCTCTACTATTAAAGAACCGCCCGATTTAAGGTCAACTTTTTTTGCAAGTGTTTCTTCTATCTGAGTTTCAACGTCAAAAAAGTCAAAAATAGGATCTTCACCCGTATATAATTTTACTTTTTGGGCATGCTCTGGTCCCACAACCTTAATAAATTGATAGATATCTGCCTGATTACTTTTATCATCAGTTATAATCACCTCAACGTTGTCATCCAAAAAATCACGTACAATTTGTAATGAAAGATCAAGATCTTCATGCAAACAATCTGCTACTTTGCCTCTGGCAAAATGCTTGGTAATTATATTCCATGTCTTAAGCAAATATTTGAGATCTTTTGAAATTTCTTTTTCGCCCTGCTCTGCTGCCGTAGTTCGAATAATACACCCCATCCCATCTGGTAATTGCTTTTTTACCAAGTCTTTTAGGCGATTACGCTCTTGAAAGTCTACAATTTTCTTCGAAACGCCTATTCGCGGAATATTCGGCATAAGCACAATAAATCTTCCTGGCAACGTAAAGCATGTAGTTAACTTTGCTCCTTTTTCATAGACCGGCTCTTTACACACTTGCACGAGTATGGGATCGCCCTCTTTCAATATTTTGCTGATATCTCTATGGCTTGTACTTGTTTTTTTAATGGCAGTACTATCATCGTCTTCCATTTGAACACTTTTACCCATACGTTCAATGGCAAGATCTCGGTCTATTTCTGAAATATGTAAAAACCCCGCGCGATCTTGGCCAATATCTACGAACGCAGTTTGAATTCCCGGTAATACTTTAATGACTTTACCCTTAAAAAAAGCGCGCTCCAATGTCTCTTGCCCAGAAAAGTAGATATTTTCAAGCTTATCATCGTGCGTGATAGCGATGCGCGTTTGCCAAGAGGTATAGTTTATTATAATTTTTTTCATTTATATGTAAGATATATAGGTAAAATAAAAATAGTTACTAGCGACATATTTCGTATGTTTTATTGTTTCTACTTTTATCATCATACAGCATCTTGTAACTAATGAGTAGAAAAGAGAATAAAAATATGGTAAAATTCGCAGTGACTATTCATAAAGACCCAATCTATGCAAAAGGACATCATGAAAACACACAAACACTGCCTTCCTATCTTTATTTTCTTGATTACTTTATCTGGCTGTGGAAATAAAAAGAAAAAAATTACGCCACGCTCATCAACTAAAGCAACGACTGATATTGTATCCGTTAATATTCCTAGTTCTGACGATCCTAAAACAATATCCGATGATCATCTTATTACCAGTATGAGCCAGTTTTTTGATGCAGATACCGAAGAATTTGTGACTATGACTCATCCGCAAAATGCTGCTTCTGTCGACACTCTCCAAACCACCAATGCGTCAGAGCATGACCAATCATTCAAAACCATGTATTTTGGTTTTGATGATCACTCAATCACCAAAGGCGAACAGAAAAACATAGCGGCTTACAACGGCGACTGCGCAAAAAAAATATTAGCCGAAGCTCAAAAAAATGGCACGAATGCCACGCTTGTGATAGAGGGACACGCATGTCATTCTGCGGGATCCTCACTCTATAACATAGCAAAGTCAGAAAAAAGAGCCGCTGCAGCCGCTCAGCAACTCGCAGAATACGATATCCCTCAAGAGGTTATCAAAATAGTTGGTAGAGGCTCTGAGATGCCTGCTTTAGTCGACAACAAGCCAGTGGAAGGCAATAGAGAAGAACAGTGGCCCAACAGGCGCGTGGAAATGTACGTAGTGTACAACTAAAATAATAGTAATTTAATATACTTCAAAAGCCGTTTTCTCTATCAATACGAGAAAACGGCTTTTGGTTTACTTTACTATTTGGTCAAAATACGCGATATCAGAGCTGGAATTGCTTTTTGGCTGTTCTTCTTGGTAAACCGATCCATATTACGGCGCATTATATCAAGCAATTCTGAATGCGCTAGCAGATAGTCTATACGAGAGGCTAATTTATTTACGTCTAGCACGAGCTCTCCAAAGCCATGTCGCACTACAAAGTCATAATTATATCGCTCCCAATCAAGAGGAGTCGATGTCGCATCTAACAGCATAGGTGTGCTCGTATACAGTCCCTCACATACGCTCAATCCACCTGTCTTAGTAATAAATATATCTGCAATAGCCATTAGTTCATCGATAAACTCAGTAAAGCCAACTACATGTATATGCACGTTTGAAGGCAAAGTAATAGCAACAATACTATCTTCCAGCGACTCGTTTTTTCCTACACATACAAATACATGAATGGGCGTTTTTACGTGTGCCAATTCCCGACAATAAGAAACCACTGACTGCGAGCCCTGGGCTCCCATCATAAGTAATATAATGGGTTCGGCAGTAGTCACCTGCCATTTTTTTCTAAGTTCTTCTTTATTCTTTGCCTGCGATTCAATAAATGAGTGTCGAACTGGAGCACCAATTACGGTTATATTCTCTGGTTGAAAGCCTATATTTACTAATTCTTTATGAACATCCTCGTTATGAAAGTGCATGGTAATATATGCTTTTTCATACGAAAATGGTTTAAAATCAGCAATATATGTATATGCACCTATATCGATATCGCATGGCATAATCAAAATAGGGATATCGAGATCTTGAGCTGCTTGCAATAGATAAAAATTGATATGAGGCACAAGAGAAATTATCAAATCTGGCTGTTCGCATACTATATAGCGTTGAAAAGTGGCCTTCATTGTCTTCTTTCTTAGCCGCATGTACCACTTACCAATAGTTAAATATAAATTACAAAAAAAGGGCTTGTTTTTTTGCAAAAGATAATTATAAATTTTTAGAACACCGTATTTACCGCCCCAAAAACGATCTATGAGAAACACAGGCCTGAGCACATCTTGAAACGTTTCTACGTCCTTAATATAGCTGTCGTTACCCAGCAATGACCGAAGTAGTTGAACCGTAGATACATGCCCACCTCCGCCAACACTAGAAAAAACAAGTATTTTTTTCATTCCCAATTTCCCGTCTAATTCTATTTCCCCACGCAAAACTCTTTAAATATCGCATCCATACCCTGCTCACTGATGGACTTACCCGTAAGCTCACCTACATATGCAAGTGCCTCAACTATGTGATAAGAAATGAGTTCATAGCGCAGCTGTTGCTCACTATGTGCATCTATACAATACGCTTGCACATACTGTAGCTCTTTTTCCAGTGATAACAGGACGTTATAGTGTCGTTTATTCAGTAAAAAAGGAGATTCTATTGTCTTAAAAAGCTTAACAATGTATTCTTCTAAAGCAACCTGTAACACATTAATACCGTATTGTGTTTTTGTCGATATTAAATACATCGTGCTCTCTTGGTGATGCGTGCTTAGACTATTTATTAAGTCAGCTTTATTATACACCCTTATTATTTTATTTTTATGCGTACTAGATAACTCTGAATATATCTCTTTTTCTGATGCAGTCAGTTCACGCGAGGCATCAAAGACCAACAAAATTATATCGGCAAGCTCCGCTTGTTCGCGCGAACGCTCAATACCCTCCTGCTCTATAATATCGTCTGTTTGCCGCAACCCAGCAGTATCTGCTAATGTCCAGTAATGACCACCTCTATAAAGCCCTGTTTCGACGACATCGCGAGTTGTTCCTGCGATATTCGTAACAATAGAGCGATTTTGATTAAGCAATGCATTAAACAGTGATGACTTACCTACGTTAACCGATCCAATAATGGCTACTCGAATTCCCTGCCGAATATGCTGTTGTTGATTATAAGTGCTCTTGATATTCTCAATAGACGCAAGCACTGAAGTAATAAATTTTTTGATTTCTTGATCAAATCCCATTTCCTCATCAATAAATTCAAAACTTGCTTCGCAGTATGTTACTACTTTGAGAAGCCTTTTCTCTATGTCGCTAATCCAACAAGATAGACTGCCCTGTACTTGATGCAAAGCGAGCTTTAAACCCATTTGTGTGTTGGCATGAATAAGTTCATTAATAGATTCTGCTTGAATCACGTCTATTTTATTATTAAGCACCGCACGATATGAAAATTCACCGTTATGAGCTAAACGAGCCCCGGCAGCAATAGCAACTTCAAGTATTTGTTCAATAATAAACTGATTATTGTGACAGGTGATTTCTACTGTATCCTGACCCGTAAACGTTTTGGGTCCTCGCATGAGTAGAACAAGAACATTATCTATACGCGTCCGATCAACATCAACTACCCATCCATAATGAATAGTATGCGTGGGCAACATCGTTAGATATTCCCCACTAGCCAACTGAATAATACGTTCAGCAACAATACATGCATTAGACCCAGAAATGCGCAGTAATGCTATTGCACCTGGCCCAATAGGAGTGCACTGAGCAACTATTGCCCCTTGATCTTGCGCAATAGCAATATCTCTCACCAAAATGCTCACCTATTGATTGTTAATCACAATACGCATGTTACGAGGCATTTTTTTCGACTTATTACGCAACATTTCCATTATTAGATGGCTAATGCTAGTAAAAAGAAAACGCTCATTGCGTGCATCCTGACACAGTGAAGAAGAAAACGTAATATACAATGTTGCATCAGCAACTGAAGTCTCAAAAGAAATACTTTCTTTATCCATCCGCTTTAACACGTTACGTAACCAATCAATGACAAGCGCTAGGCGCTGTTCAGACCATTTGGGTCCGACTTCTTCAACGTGCTCTATATCTTTTGCATTTCCTGACTGATCGTGCGCCGCGACTGTTTTTTTTGGTGCTGTTTTATGCACAGATTCGTGCTTGAATTGCTGCTTGAATTGCGATGGGGCTGCAGCCTTATCTTCTACCACAAGTGCCACCTTAGCAGACTTAGTATTAAATCCAAAGAAATTGGTTTCGGGTCGTTCTAATATTTTTACCGAAAATATAGTCGGTTCACCGAGCCGTTTCCATCCGTTTTCTATAGCCTGTTTTATAGAAGATGCTTCTTCCACAATAGATTTCATGCACTTAAACCTTATAGTTAAGCCCGTACAAATGACTCGGGTATCGACAACCAAAATGGATCATAATAGTTAAGTAAAGATATCAAATGTTTGTACAAGACAGGTTAAATAATAATTTCACATATGGAGCGGAAAACGGGACTCGAACCCGCAACCTTTGCCTTGGCAAGGCAACGCTCTACCAATTGAGCTATTTCCGCCTATCAAAAAGAACCAAAATCAACAGGAATTATCGTATCATGGGCAACAATTTTGTCAACTGTATTGCTTTTTGTTAATCCAACCCCACCTTAGTATTTTTATGATGCACTTTCACTATCTGACTTACTATCTAATAACAGTTGCGCTACAAATGGGTTATTGTATCCAGTAGCTCTACTAATAGAATCGTTGCCTTCTTGACTAGTTTTATCAATATCCACATCTGCCGAACCTGCGTCAATTAACGTGGGTTTTTTCGTAATAGACCCTACAATACGCGCAGTATGCTGAGCATGCTGTCTTCTTAGCAAACGCACCAAAAATCTGCGCTTTATTTCTCGATCTAGTATAGGACAAAAAGACTTTTTGTATGGTTGAACATACTGAAGAATTTTTTCTCTAAGCTCGTATGGCACCTGTTTGTATCGGTCGAGTATTACATTAAGTACGGAAGACCCCTCAAGCTCTTCAAGGTTCTTCTGCATACCCAAAAGCTCACTACGCATTAAGTCAGTGACCGACTCTTTGCCTCTTACTGGGTGAATAAAGTCATCCAATGGCGAATATCCTTTCTCATCAGCATGGCAGGTAGCACCTTTAACCATAAGTTCCTTTGCTATATCGAGAAATTCTGCGCGCGCAGCGAATTGTAACACTCTTTTATCATGCAAATTTATCTTTCGTCTGTTGGCGGCTAACCACTCCATAAGCGCTTCTGGAGATGCATCATATTGTCGGTAATATAACCCATACCAACCTTGATCAAAAGGGGACTTTTCGCCAAATGGTATATTACGCACCTGAGCGCCAGCATCGACCAACAGTTGTCTTATCTTAGTGCAAGAACTCATCATAATCGATTCTAACAGATTGTGATCTTTATCTAACATCAGGTGCGGCAATGGCTTTGCACCGCGATCTATTAACCATGAAATACAATCATAATTCCAACTCTCTACCGCTTCTATTATTGCTCCATCAAGATTAACATTGGGCTGATAGTCAAAAATCATCTGCATAACCTTGCGACAATCCCTTGTTCGATAACATCCTCATCCACTGAACTATCCAATCCTAAAACTCCGTCGACTGGATCACTCTGAAGATCAGAAGCATTTCCTATCTCACTTTGCACGCCCGCAAGAGTAGCGTCTGAACCCCTATCTTTGGTACTGTTGCTTGAATATCGAGACAATGACGGTACACTAGCGACGCTATCGAATACTATATTAACATAGGCGGCGACATCAGGGTCTTGAGGCTGCGGTTGCTCGCCAAATTATTTTTGCTCTCTTTCGACATCAACACTGCTCTCATTATCTGCGCTACTACGATCAGTTGTCTGCGCGAGAATTTCAGAAACCCATTTAGGTAGTAACCCATCAACGTTCCATATTGTAAATTGATCGGGATCTGTAAATGGGCCCACAACTAGCCTCACTATCTGTGGCTTACCGTTTTCTGCTTGATTCTTAGAATCCTGATGTGAGGTATTATTTGGGATATTATTTTGAGTAGAAGCATCTACTACAACGCTATCGGGTATAATCAAAAAAGGCGCTTGTAATTCACTTTCACTATTTGCCGTTTCTTTCCATTCAGTCTCATGCGATGTATCCACACGGACGCTCTTACCTGCAATCTCACTTTCAGGCAACTCTGGTACCTGAGTTATGTGCTGCTCAACTTCTTGTTTACACTCACTGTCTCTACTATCACTCACAACACGCGCTGAAGGCAATTGCTTACTATTCTGCTCTACCGTCGCATTTCCAGCAACACTACCAACCCCTGCAATATCGCTCTGTCTACCGATTACTTTGCTCTGAGACTGCTCAGCCTGAATAACGTCAGAAGCTGATTGACCACCATAAACCCTCGATACTGTTTCAGAAACCCCCATTGCGACCAACGACATCGTAGTAACTCGTCGTAGATAATGATCTTGAACGCTCCCGACTCCCCATAGCCAATTTTTCAGAGCACGACCTCGATTTGTCATCTGCTTGGCTATTTGACACGCATACGTCTTAGCTTTTTGAGTAACAGATTTAGTGCGAGATTTTACTCTTGTCTCATGTATTTCTTTAGGAGCAGCATGTAGCGCTTTTTTATTGCACTGCGCAGTCTGAACCGCTACAGATTTACTATCGCACACCTTTTTTTGAGCATTATATGTTGGTTTACTTCTCTGGGCCCATGCAGTAAATGGATAAGCACTCGTAAACAGTACCAACCATCCCGAAATAATATACGCAAACACATTTATTTTTTGCACAGTTCCCCATCTTCAATTATTATATCCGTCTAACCCATCCAATCAGTATAGTCTGTACTTACTATTTATTATAGGCTATCATTTATTTTTTTCTACAGGCCCAGTGGCATTTTGTGTAAAAATTATCAATTAGACATGATAAATGTATTCTGATCTAGTATCAAATTTGCAATGTTATCAAAATATCCGTACTTTTATTGACAATAAGAGTCACATATAATAAATGCCTCGATCATACACAACACATGATACACGCCCTAACTGGTACGGTAAAATCCGCGTCTGAGCAACATGTCCTCATCGAAGTGGGGCCTATTACGTGCTTTCTACAGGTTCCTGTCGGCACCATGTATACAATAGATTCTCATATTACACTACATATTTATACACATTGGAATGCAGAACAAGGACCATCTTTTTACGGGTTTGCGACACCTTTAGATAAAGCACTTTTTTCGCTCATCATAACATGTTCAGGAATAGGCCCTAAATTAGGCCTTACGGCACTCGCCCGCTTGGGCTCTGCAGGTCTTATAGACTCAATACAATCAGGCAATATACGACTTTTAAATTCTATAAATGGAATAGGAACTAAAAAGGCGGAGCAATTAATATTACACGTAAAAGACAAAATACCTGCTCTTGCAACAGAGTATCATGATTATCTACGAACTACAGTATCATTGCAAACCGCAGAACACTGGCGCACTGTACAGTTAACTCTTGAATCTTTACACTACTCAAGAGCGGAGATAGCGCAAGCTATACATCATTTAAAAATAAATGGCGCAACAAGCAACTCATTTGATCAATTACTCAGAAAGGCACTGGCTTTTTTATCAGTGAAACAAACATGATGCACATCGATACAAACAAACTTCTCTTTTTTTTGAAATGGCTTAACGACGACATTTTGGCTATACCTGCCGCGCTTTTATTTTTTGGTATAAGTATCATTCTCACCGTGCAGACGCGCTTTTTACAAATTCGTGCGTTACCGACCTTTGCTCGACTTATAGTACATGGCCTACGTCAGCAAAAATATGAAAAAAACTCTTCTACGTTTGGTAATGCTATAAATCCATTTCATGCCCTATTCACCGCTCTTGGAACATCGATTGGTGTGGGAAGTATAGTTGGTCCGGGTATTGCTATCGCTACTGGCGGGCCTGGCGCCTTATTTTGGCTTGTTATTTATATATTTTTCGCCTCAGTAACAAAATATACCGAAGTTATGTTTGCATTGTATACGCGAACAAAAAGCGACCATGGTGATATAGTTGGCGGACCTATGGAGTACCTAAAAGCAGTACACCCATTTCTCGCTTACTGGTATGCTGCTATTATGGCAACCCTGTTAATCGGCTTTTCATCTGTCCAGTCAAACACACTTTCAAATATTTATGCGATCGAGTCTATTCCACAATGGATCACCGGACTAGTGTTGGCTATTACCACAATCCTTGTACTCAGCGGAGGGGCTCGTCGTATCGGTGCTGTTGCCAGTAAGCTGGTACCGTTTATGTGTTTTCTCTATATATTTTTTTCATTATTTATTTTGTTCAAAGATTACTCTGCACTCACAGCCGCACTAACGCTTATAAAAAATAATATTTTCACTCCAACAGCTCCTGTAGGCGCTTTCTTGGGTGCTACCGTATTTCAAGCATTACATTATGGTATGATTCGGGGTGTCTTTATTTCTGAATCAGGTTTGGGAACTGCTTCTATCCCACACGCAATGGCTGATGTCACCCATCACTCTGATCAGGGTATTCTTGCCATGGGGTCAACCATAGCAGATATTTTTCTTTCACTTATTTCTGGGTTACTTACATTGGTCACCGGCGTTTGGATGCAGGGGAAATTGAGCAGCACGCTGGTATATGAAGTATTTAAAATCTATACGCCTGTTGCAGCACAGATTATTTTACTTATCAGTATCTCTCTTTTTGTGCTCACAACGGTAATTGGCAATAGTTTTAATGGGTTGCAGAATTTCACTTCTTTATGTCGTGGTAGATACAAATGCGCATATTTATCGATACTTATTGCTTGCGTATTCATGGGATCCGTACTCCCAACGCCACTGGTATGGGAAGCAATGGACACGGTGCTTGTTATCGCTGCAGTACCTAATCTTCTCGGATTATTGTATCTTGCACGCAAATACCCGCATGTGCTAAAAGTTACCTAACTGTAAATGCAAAAAGTGAGTCCGCGTGATAACTAAAAAATCCTGCGTTCAATATGCGCATTGAGCATAGTAGCAATCTTATCTGTCATCATAGACTTTACACTATAGACACCTTCCGACGTCATCATCGCACTCGTCATGGGGATCTAAATTAACATAAGAACAGTGTACTAGATAGTGACGGCCTCCAACCCTCACCTATATTTTTTTGCCCTTATCGATTACACTGTCTTGGTAAAAAAATCTATCTATAACAGACCAGAAAGCAAACGCAGTGAGTTCACGTAAATCTATTAAACAAAAAATGATGCTCGTAAGCTTTTCAACTCTTATGAGCAGGATTTTAGGAGTGATACGAGAACTCCTATGGAGTCGGTATTTGGGCGCAGGAGTTTACTCAGATGCCTTTTTTACTGCATATAAAATTCCAAATTCATTGCGCAAAATATTCGCCGAGGGAGCACTTTCAGCCGCTTTCATACCAACTATTGTACAAACAGTGCGATTACATGGACGTGAAGCCGTAGGTAAGCTTATGACCATGGCATTTATTATATTCGAGGGTACGGTACTGATTGCAGTGGGATTAATCATGTACTACGCAGATACCGTTATTTGTGCAATTGCTGGTGGCTTTACTCCGGAACAAATAGCAATAGCAACACCATGGTTGCGCATACTTATGCCCTTTATTTTCTTTATTTCAAGCAGCGCTTTACTCGCTGGCGCCCTTCAGGCAATCAATCACTTTTTTGTGGCGGCCTTTTCACCAGTATTACTCAATATAGTTTTTATAGCGGGGACACTCATCTGTTTAACACATAAGCTTCCGATTACTTATTTGTGTTGGTTTATGCTAGCAGGAGGAGCCCTACAATTACTGTGGCATATCGTTAGTTATCTGCAGTTAGGATTTTCATTCAGCTCAGTAAATCGAGAAAGCTTCAGAGAATTTAAAAGCACTCTGATAAAGTTTATTCTATGTCTACCTGCAACGGGAGCTGAAGAACTCTGTCTTTTTATAAGTACAAGCTTTGCCTCTTATCTAACGAGCGGCTCAATTTCATTAATAACATATGCTAACCGTTTTGCTCAATTACCCCAGGGCGTATTCGGCACCGCAATTTCAACCATTTTGCTCCCCCACTTTTCCAAGGTGAGCGCCTACGCGCCTAAACGGTTGAGTTTTTATTTACTTGAGTCAACTAAGCTCATTATATGGCTCATGCTCCCGGTGACTATTTTCATGAGCTTTTTCGCCTCTGATATTTTTATCACCGTATTTTTGTCTAATAAATTTACCCTCACGCAATCGTATGAAGCGGGACTCATATTGCAAATTTATCTTACCGGACTCATATTTATTTCGCTCAATAAAATTATGCGCATACTTTTTTATTCACAACATAATACATGGATTCCAACACTTATTTCTTTGATATCCGTTGCAACTAACTACTGTGCTAATACGTCTCTTATTCATCCCTTCCAAGCTGCGGGACTGGCGTTATCAACACTTCTTTCTACCATTGTTCAGACACTACTATTCATCTTTTTCTTAAAGAGAACGTTTAAGCTTAGTTTCCACATTGGTCCATTTGTGCAATTTTTATTACGTTACACAGTACAATTGTGCATATTGCTCACTCCGTCATATTTTCTCTATAGGTACTTACACGATACCATTACACATCTTTCCACATATTATGCACATATGCTGCTTAATACCGCTTTATTGTGGATATGGATTGCACCGCTGTGTATTCTTTTTGCATATACCCTCCTCAAAACAAGACGCTTTTTTAATATCACCCTCCACTTCATCGATTAAGGATATACTGCATGATTATTGAACAACAATCGGCTGGGTTTGTAGTTTTTCGCGTACACAAAGGTCGACGAGAGTATCTTTTGCTACAGCATACGCATGGATACCATTGGGATTTTCCGAAGGGGAAAATAGAACCAGGAGAAAGCAAAGAGGAAGCTGCTATACGAGAGTTACAAGAAGAGACCGGTATCGATATACGAAAATCTGGCTCGGTATATCCGGATTTTGAGCTCGTTACTGAGTATGTATTTCCCAAAAATGATGGCTCGATTATTCATAAGACCGTGTATTTTTTTCTGGCCAGCACTACAGACATGTACCCTGTTGTTTCTCATGAACATACCGATTTTGGCTGGTTTGAATACCCTGAGGCACTGGCCAAAATAACGTACGATACCGCTCGAACCATACTCAAGCAAGCTCATGAATTTTTGCTGATAAACCAACGCTAAATGATATCAACATATTTGATAAAGAAAAAAGCCAGAATCAATAATATTGAGAATCTGGCTTTACATTTGGTTGCGGGGGCTGGATTTGAACCAGCGACCTTTGGGTTATGAGCCCAACGAGCTACCAGGCTGCTCTACCCCGCGATAATACTTTTTTTCAATTTTAACAATAAAAACAAGCTAAAACTTTAAGCTTTAGTATAAAGATACGCTATTTTCACATTTAGTCAACTAATTAATATCTCAAAAAACTATATTATGACCTTCTCATTACGAACTTGCGTATCTCTTCTACCCCTATTATAGTAGATGCCACACTCATCACAATAGCCCAATCATGGAGTGACAATGGCACCGTTTTAAAGATATGCTGCATAACAGGAACATATAATATAAGGCACTGTAATAGAAGCATCAGTATCGTTGCCCCCACAAGCCACTTATTACTCAGTAACCCAAGCTGGACAATAGACAATCGTTCTGAGCGACAGTTCCATGCATTAAACCATTGAAACATTGCCATAGTCACCAATGTCATAGTCTGTGCATACATAACATTTTTTTCATAATGATATACAAACACAAAAAATGATCCTAATGCCATTGGAACAGCCATATACAGCATGATAGCCAGCATCTTTTTATCAATCAGACGTATAGACCGATCAAAGGTTTTTTCATAGAGCAAACCTTCTTTTTTTTCCATTGATAAAGCAGTATCTAAAAAACCATCGGTAACAAGATTGAGCCATAAAATATGCGCCGCTGAAAGAGGTAATGGTAACGATGTAAGCATCGCAAAAGACACTATTAATATTTCCCCTAAATTGGTAGCAAAAAAATACAAGCAAACCCTTCGTAATGTGTAGATAACATGTCTACCTTCTACGATAGCATTAGTTATGCTGGCAAATGAATCATTCAACAACACTATATCAGCCGCCTGTTTTGCAACCTCTGTTCCAATACGTCCCATGGCAATTCCAAGATCGGCAGCAACTAACGAAGGTGCATCATTGACTCCATCGCCTGTCATGGCTACAATCATTTTGTTTTTATGAAATATATCTATAATGCGTAACTTTTGTTTGGGGGATACACGAGCAAACACCGTGATTCGAGAAATATCACGCGCTACTTGCTCGTCTGATAGTGTATTCAGTTCTGTCCCGGTCAACACTATATCTCCCTCGCGATAAAGCCCAATAGAGCGGGCAATATGTAATGCAGTAACTGCATGATCACCAGTCGCCATCACTATCTGCAGATCAGCTGCACGTGTTTGTTGAATAATAGCACCTACTTCAGAACGAATGGCATCCTGAAGTCCACACAAACCAAGGAAATTTAGGCCATTTTCTAATAATAGGGAATATAGTAGTAATTTCTGCTCCGCACTCTCATCCGCTTGTGGCAATAATTCAAGAGAAATCTTTTTTGTTGCTATTGCTACAACACGCAAACCGTCTTTCAAAAAATTATCGAGCGCAACAGAAAATACTTCATTCACATACCTATCACAGCGGGCCACAATTATTTCTGGTGAACCAATAATATAAATAATGCCGTTATTATTATGCTTAAAAAAGGCGGCGTGATATTTCAGATCAGAATCGAACGGAATTTCATGTAGAAGTTCATATTCTTTCTCACATGATTCCTGCGTCAGCCCAAGCTTACGTCCGAATACATATAGTGCAGCTTCGGTTGCATCTCCTTTAATATCAAATAACTGCAATTTAGGTAAAAACGTGATTGTAGCGTCATTGAGCAGTATAGATGCAATGCCCAGTTGATTGAGAGCACTGTTGACATCTATGTGCTGAATACTCCCATTTTCGCGTATTATATCACCTATTACATGATATCCTTCCCCCGTAATATACCAAACGGTATTATCCGCAAAACAACGCGTTACCATCATTTCATTGCGTGTTAACGTCCCTGTTTTATCGATTACAATCACATCAACCCTGCCGAAAGCCTCAACAGCTTGTATGTTTTTAACAAGCACCTGTTGCCGTGCCATACGATACGCTCCTGAAACGAGCACGAGCGTTAGTACTACCGGCAGCCCCTCGGGGATCACGCAAACAAACAGCGCAGCAAGCATAATAAATAAATCTGACAGAGGCTTGTGCATTATAATGCCAATCACAAAAAGTGCAAGACACATGCCCGCAATACACAGCAAAATAACATACGATAGGCGCTCGATTTCTTTTTTAAGAGGTACCTCTGTCTGAATGTCCTCCATAGTACGATAGATATCACCAAATTCCGTCTCTGTACCCGTTGCCACCACCACCGCTTTACCACTTCCTGCCATCACATAGGTGCCACTAAATACCATATTTGTTTGATCTGCAACCAAAGTGCCTCGCACTAACGCACTCACCTGCTTACGCTGTCCACCTGACTCGCCCGTTAGCACTGATTCATCAATATGAAGATCGTCTGATGCAATAACACGTGCATCAGCAGAAACTCTCTCTCCTGATTGCAAAATAATAATATCGCCCCTTACTAAACTGGTTACCGAAACTGTTTGGCGTTCCCCATCACGTATGACTACGCATGTTACTTGCACCAATTTCTTGAGGCCTTCTAATATATTGCTCGCTTTACCCGCCTGAATAGCTCCCAAAATAGTATTGAACAATACAACACCAGTTATAATAAATGCATCGCTTTTATCCTTTCCTACAATAAAAATAAGTATGGCTGCAATAAGCAATACATAAATAAGCGGGTTTGCAAATTGATTCAGGAAAAGCATTGCCCACGATGGGTGAGGTGCCTCCGGCATCTTATTTTGTCCGTAGAGATTTAGTCTTTGCGTGTGTTCCTCGGTTGACAGACCAACTGTGGCATCCGTATCATGCGCGCTCAGCGCTTCCTGTACCGTCTGTTCATACGGCTTCATATAGCTCCTCTTTTTCCTATTTTATGCAACCCCTATAAAAAACAAAAGGCGTGTAATAAAAGAGTACTTCTATTACACGCCTTTACGCTACAGTCATGTTTTTATATGGTCACCACAATGACTATTGTTTTTTCGGTGAATTCGAATCCGCCGACAATATACCATCTGCCGATGTTGCATCTCTGATAAAACTAGAAGCTGAGTCCATGATGGTACTAAGCCATCCATTCCCCTCTTGCTTATTCTCCATGATCACCGGCCTCTTCATCGAAGTATTCTGTGACCTACCCACTGGCGCACTGAGCGTGCGCTCAGGGGCCGAATTACTGTTACTAGAAGAAGTAGACGAACTTGAAGTACTGCTTGAAAGGCTAGATCCTGAAGTAGTTGCCATTGGTTGAGATATAACAGACACTGTGCTACTGGATAACGCACTGCTTGCTGAACTGGAGCTAGAACTAGAAGAATTAGAAGTTAATAAACTATTATCGGAGCTAGGGGCAGCTGCTGCAGTGCTCTTTCTAACTTCCTGGGCGGGTACAACTGGCGTGTTACTGACAGGTATAGGCTCTCTGGAGTTATGACGTGTGTACCCATGACTGCCAGAAGCGTTGTGTCTCCCTCTTCTGCTTCTGCCATTGGACTGTTTTTCTCTAGAACGTTTCTCGTTCTCGTGCTGTCTGCGAAGAGCAGTGGCTGTTGCAGCAGATCCTACATTATTTCTTTGCTTACTACCATCTACTACTTGATCTTCATTTCCGCAATGGATAAGTAGACCGCTTTCCTCGTCTTCATTCCTATTATATGCATCTTCATCTGCTTCCTCGTCGCTGACATCTCTTCTAGCCTCAACTGCCTCCAAAATACGTCTAAGTATATTACGCGGTGCCGAGCCACGTCCAAGCAATATAAAGAGAATAGTCTCCTGAGACTCCCGAATAGTACTTAAAGCCTCATTGGTATCTTCTACATGCCTATCTAAAGCTGCTCTTATTTCATGATGTTCACCTTCTAGAACCTCTAGTCCTGCCTTAATTTTATCTATCTCCTGCATCAAACTCCCATCAGCATGTGAATTGGATGCAGGAAGGCATATGGGAACTGTCACATTTTCGATTCGCCCTTCTCTATCAACGGCAATAGCACGCTCTCTCATAGATCTCTCTATCGGACCCAGCCTGCGCTGTATCTGCCTAATCTGCTCCAGCATTCCACCCAAGCTTTGAGCAATGCGAAAGACATTACTATTACTAAAATCAGAAAAGTCTGCACGACTGCGATGACTTGATAGCGTCGGGGTTCTCAACAAATCATCGACATGAACTTCTTCTCTCGAATCGCCGGAGTCAGATGGACGGCGATGGCCACGTATACCTTTTTTAGCCCTAGGCTGGATAGATAGCTGCTCTTTGTCTTCTTTATTCTCTCCTTCCATCGCTAAAGTAACAGTGGGGATTAATAGAAAGGGAATTAATAGAAACGTAATTATCGTAAGCGAAAATAAGGGTATCTTCTTCATATCTGCACCTTTATAAAAATATGTGTGTTGTACGGATGAGCGCATTGCTACACGCAATTACGACGTCACCAACGTAACACATTTTTTCTGCAGATACAAAAACAAAAATCGGACAGGTAAAAAATAGAAGGGAAAAATAGTAATTTTTTGGTGGAGGCGACGGGAGTCGAACCCGTGTCCGCATTATCTATGCCCCAAGACACTACATGCTTAGCCCTTGATTATACTTATGCAACATGGCAAAGGCACCACATTATGCATAAGAATTCTTGGTGATACTAACACCGAGCTACCAGGAACCATAATCTCACTCGGGCGTTCTATCTTGTATTATACGAATTAATCAAACTGATAGACACGTCTGATTAACAAGATCGCAGTAGACTAGGCTACTGCAGGTGCAAAGTTAATGTTTGCGTTTATTTGTTAACCGATTCTTTAGCGAGCACTCAGTAAACGCTCGGCATGCTTCTCAAACCACCAATAACACGTCGAAACCATTACGCCCCCGTATATTTCAAAGTTCTATTACTATCTCTCACATAGATAGCTTAACATAATCTGCGTTTTTTTACTACCCCCCACCAAAATAGCCCTCCGATTTGCTATCTGGCCTACTTATCGCCAGATACTCACTCTCGTCCTCGTAGCTCTCGCTGCACCTCTCTTTTAATATCCCGCTCTTTAATCTCAAGTTTTTTGCCAGCGGCTTTTTTGTGCTTACCTATTCCCAGTTCAACTTTTATGGTATTTTTATTATTAAAATAGAGTTTTAGGGGCACTATAGTAACGCCCTTTCTTGAAATATCACCGATAATGCGATTTAATTCTCGCTTATGCACCAGTAATTTTCGCCTACGCCGAGCTTCCTCTTCGTCTTGTTTGGTAGCTGCTTTTTCATATAGGCTAATATGACAATTAATAAGATAGAGTTCTCCTTGGTGTACCGTTGCAAAAGCACCGGTGAGATTCACTTTACCAGCTCGTAGTGATTTTACTTCGTCTCCTGAAAGCACAATGCCAGCTTCTAAGGTTTCTGCTATATCATAGTCATGATATGCTTTTTTATTAATCGTAATCATTTTTAATGTCATACATAACCTAATGTCGCATACGGGCAAAACAATATGAAAATACAGGATATAGTATAACACTCAAGAGTATTGCCAACAAATTGCCGCCCACTATAAAAGCCCAAAAAGATACACCGCTATAGCCAATATATGAAGACAACCACGCATTTAGACCATTCATCCATGACGGGTTATACTGCATGCTGTCAATACCCAGAAACATGAATATCCAATCGCCAACTATGCAATCAAAAGCATAGATAGGCACCATTGTCCATGGATTATTAATAAACCAAGAAACTGCCAACATGATGGGAATATTCAAAGAACATATCCAGCCAAATGTAAAAATCATGATGGTGTGTAAAAATATAAAAGGAGAGATTGCAACATAAACGCCCACACAACAAGAAAGCACCAAAGTATGGCGTGATGTTTCTTTACTCATCAAAAATTCACCCGCCGAACTCAATTTTTGTTTGCCATATTCTCGATATTTACTTATTTTACCAGTGATCATTTGTAAAAGACTCCTATTTTGGGTATCATGGCAATAGTGATTATATCGCTTGTGATAGATGAGGGTTGCAATACATGAAAATGAACAATTTTTTATATAATATATTCACTATAATAATCATTGCCTTTTCAATTAGCTTCTTTGTTTTCACGCATACACGAGCCCAGTTCATGTTGGGAGTTATTCAGTTTCCCCATTCGATTCGTACAGTGCCTGCAATACGTATTTATTCCTGCGGCAAAAAAGTCACTTTTCAATGCGATCATGAAGCCAAACAACTGGTTTTTCAAGTTCCCCAGATTACTAACCATACCTCGTGTCAGATACTGATAACTGAACAAGTTCATTTTGTGCCGCACACTTCTGCCAGCAATACCAATTGTAGTAATACTATAGAATATCTCAAGGTTCCCTACCAGCAGCCCTATCTATTTTATGAGCTTACCCTAACCGAAACAAAAAATAAACAGGGACAGGTAACCTCCTCGTGGACCATTGATAGTAGACAACTCGACAAAACAACCCGAAAAATTCCCGATGAAGCAATTATTATTTGTTATGATCCCGCATACGTCGATACGTTAGTAGGCGGAAGTACATTTGAGATACCAATGATAAAACTTAAAACAGACCTTATCACTCCATCTAGACCGGAAGAACTTATACAAGAACATTCAGCCAAAATGTTTTTATCCGCCATACACTCTGATACTATACATGCAGCAATAACAACCAAGTGCCAGCAGCGCACTCATGTAACACTCATTGCACCAATAGCATAGGAATAATTATGTTCGTTCTCGGTATAGAGACTTCATGTGACGAGACCGCTGCTGCTGTATATCACCCCCGCCATGGTGTTTTATCAAATATTTTCTTTTCTCAAAGTGATATTCACAAAAATTTTGGGGGAGTCATACCTGAAATCGCTTCTCGATCGCATCTTGAAAAAATAAATCATATAGTTCAGGTAGGTTTAGAAAAGGCAGGTATATTGCTCGATATGATAGACGTCATTGCAGTAACTCATAAACCAGGACTTCCTGGCTCACTTCTTATAGGCGTTTGTTTTGCCAAAACGATCGCTTGGGCTACTGGAAAAAAATTAATTGGTGTTAATCACCTGGAAGGTCATGCATTCTCCTCGTTTCTAGAGCATAACATCCCATTTCCTCATTTATGTATCACTGCTTCAGGCGGCCACACTTCACTATATCTCGTAAAAAATTTTGGTGATTATGAAATTCTTGGCGAAACGCGCGATGACGCCGCAGGCGAAGCCTTTGATAAAATAGCAAGGCTGCTAGGTTTACCATATCCGGGTGGCCCGATCATAGAAAAATTGGCTGCTATTGTTAATTATGAAGATTTTTTTAACTATCCTCGTAGCAAAATAAAAGACCTTGATTTTAGCTTTTCGGGACTCAAAACAGCTGTACTATATGGACTTGTTAACACACACAAATATAATATACACACAAAACAGCTACTAGATAATGGCATGGAGCTAAAACAACAAGTAGCCAGTTCTTTACTTGTGTGTATCGCAGATATCTTTCAACATAAAATTGCACAGGCGCTTGCATTTTACACAAACATAAAAGCCGTTACTTTTGTCGGCGGCGTTGCATGTAATAAATACATTACTAACCGTCTACGCCAGTTCTGCCATCAACGTAACACACTCTTTTTCTCACCGTCCCCTCAATATTGCACAGATAATGCAGCCATGATCGCATTTGTAGGCACCTACAAAGCGCAACAGGGCCATTATTCTGATCTTAATCTAGATATACTGACATGACTGTACGCTGTGCACGCCGCATACTATATAGTACGAATATTGCTTAAAGCAAACTTGAAAATAGAACCAGCTAATCACAAAAACACTTGTTTTGAATTTCTTTTTATGATTAAAAAGCGCTCTCAACCGTCATCCTCGCCGCAGGGCGGATATCCAAATTAATTCTGTTATTTTATGGCTATGTTGGTAATAAAAGATAGCTATTCTATTTCAGGATACTTATCTGGTTGTCTCAGCAAATAATCAATGGTCTCTTTATTGTCAGAATCAACTTCGGTGTAAGAAGAGTAAATCCTACCCTCAAAGCCTCCCCTTTTCTCTCTTTTCTTCAGGCGTTCTTGTTCAACCTGTTCATAAGCTATATCCATAGTAGAAACAAAAGCGTGAATAACTTCTAAAACATCGGCGAGTTCAACGAGATATTCGTCTTTCGTTTTTGCAGCGACTAGCTCCTGCGTTTCTTCTAACAGCTTATCTTTAAGGCGTTCTACATACTCGGCTGATTCCATTACTCTATTAAAACTAACAGCTCCTTGAGTCAATAAATATTCTCGGTTCTTGTCGCGAACTAATTTATCTATCTTAAATCGACGCTTGGAAATCATCAATACCCCCTTCTGCCTGTGAAATATATTATCGTATTACATAAAATTTTTGTACCACATAAAAAGACCTGCTTTTAAGCAGGTCCTCCCAAAAACTTAATTACTTTATATGTGCACCCATTATTTATACAGGCTGCTTTTTATTTATAGAATCAAGAAACTCTCGATTTGTCTTGAATTTCTTCATTTTATCGATAATAAATTCCATGCCCTCTGCAGTGTTCATAGTCGACAATAACTTTTGCAAAACCCAGACTTTATTAAGATCGTCAGCAGGCAGAAGCAGATCTTCACGACGAGTACCCGAAACTGGCAAGTCAAATGCGGGATAAATACGACGATTGGCCAGTTTGCGCGTCATATTAATTTCCATATTGCCAGTACCTTTAAACTCTTCAAAAATAACTTCTTCCATACGAGATCCCGTATCAACCAATGCAGAGGCTAAAATAGTTAAAGAGCCACCTTCTTCTACAGTACGTGCAGCACCAAAGAACCGTTTTGGATAGTAGAGCGCATTAGCATCGATACCACCAGTTAATACTTTACCCGAAACAGGGGCTACCGTATTATACGCTCGTGCAAGACGCGTAATAGAATCAAGCAAAATAACCACGTCTCTTCCTGTCTCGACCAATCGCTTAGCACGCTCCAATACAATTTCTGCTACTTGTACGTGACGCGCTGCTGTTTCATCAAAGGTAGAGCTAATTACCTCAGCTGAATTGCCCTTCACTATGCGTTTCATATCGGCAACTTCTTCAGGTCGCTCGTCTACCAATAACAAAATAAGGTGCACCTCAGGATGATTGGCAATAATACTTTGAGCAATTTCTTTCATTAGTAACGTTTTACCCACCTTGGGTGGTGCAACAATAAGTCCCCGTTGCCCCTTACCTATGGGAGTAAATATATCCATCACCCTGGTGGCAATAGCGGTCGGGTCAAACTCTAAATTCATTTTTTCATGGGGATGAACCGGCGTCAGCCTATCAAAACTGGAACGATCTCCGAGCGTAGCCGGATCACTACTATTGACCGTTTTAACCTGCAATAGAGCATAGTACTTTTCACCTTCTTTTGGCTTTCGAATTACACCAGTAATCATATCCCCAGTACGTAAATTGAAACGACGGATCTGTGATGGTGATACATATACGTCATCCTGTCCGGATACGTAGTCATATACTGCTGACCTGAGAAATCCAAATCCATCCGGTAACTTTTCCAGTACACCCTTCACCTCTATGTCAGCATCCGGGTGAACTTCCATATATTTAATTTTTTCTATTAATGCGGCCTTGGACATTAAAGCTGCACCCACAATTCCTAATCGACGAGCATACACATTAAGGTCGACTAAAAACATATCTTCTAGTGGTTTACGTGGCTCAGTCTGTTTGGGAGTATGTTGCTGAGAATGAACACGCGATTGTTGTCCCTGACGCTGAGGGCCTGATTGCTGATTCTGCGAGGCTACAGATGCTAATGCTCCTTGGTTTGAACTATGTGGCACAGTATGCGATGACGGGTGCCCCTGCGAAGACTGTTGTGAACGCTGTTTTGACTTAAACCGATTTCTATCGCGATATTCATGATGTTGTGCTGGACGCGCGCCATCTTCGCGAGACCCTCTTCGATGCTCCCTTTCCACTACCTGTGGTTGAGCGGCAGATGAAGTAACATGCGCGGCTGACGGCGCAGTTGGCTGAACAACATGTTGACTTGGCACCTCCTGATTTAATACGTCAGAAGATGGCCCAGATGATTGCACTGGCTCCGGTGCAGGCTGTTGCACAGATACAACAGGTTTAGACTTTTCTGTGGAACCGCTACTTTCCAACCTTCCTGACACTTCGCTTAGCACATCTTGCAAGGGAGGGTTTTTTGCAGCCATGCCCTTTTTTGCATCTGTGCTTCGTCTACGCTCGGTTGTACGGATTTTTTTGACCGGCGTTTCTTGAGCTTCTATAGTAGTCACTTTCTCTTCATCATTTGATTTCATTACAACCCCTCCATATCAACAACAAACAATAAATTCATATAAAACCTTTGCATTCTTCATTATGCTTATGTTTATCAAAACACCTATTGTACGTGATAAACAAACATACAAAGAACCGTAAACTTACGTCTTTTTGGGTAAATAGTACGCCACGTGTACTTTTACTACTGTTACCAATTTTTACTAATCAGCAAGAACTTTTCTATTAAATAGCATCATCACTGGACTTGCGATATATATTGAAGAGTATGTACCGAAAACGATACCTACAAGGAGAGCAAGTGAAAAATCACGCAGTGCTTCCCCGCCAAGAATATACATAGATCCCACTGCCAACCCCGTAGTGAAGCTGGTCAGGATAGTACGCCTTAACGTCTGATTAATACTAATATCAACTATCTTCTCTATCGAAGAACCGCGCATTTCTCTAGTGTTATTTCTAATCTGGGAAAAAATGATGATCGTGTCATTGATAGAATAACCAAGTACGGCTAAAATTGCGCCTATAATATTGATTGATATTTCGCGATCCAAAAATAAAAACACTGCTAACATAACTACTGCGTCATGAAAAAGTGCTATAACCGCACCCAGTGCATAGCCAAAGGACATAAATCGAAGCGCTATATATGCAAGCAAAATTAATAACGCCATCAATACCGCATATACTGATTTCCATCTCAGCTGTTCGCCAACACCAGGCCCCACAGACTCACATTGCAACATGATCACTTCGTTAGTAGGGATAGCTGCCTTTATAGTGGCCATCATTTTCTGCGCAACGCCCGTAGAATCTCCAGAAAAATCTTTTACACGAATGAGCGTCTCGTTATCTACACCAAAATTCCGAATTACAACACCTTCAAATTGAGCTTGCTGCAATACATCCTTCAAAGTGACATCGTTTACTGGCTCACCAAACTTAAACAGTGCCTGCACACCTCCAGTGAAATCGACACTGTAGGTAAACGCCTCACCACGCGTATGTATGTTGTAGATACACATACCAACAAACGCAATCATAATGCCCAAAGAAAACAATGCTGTTATTACACGATACTTAACGAAGCCTATCATAAACACTCTCCAGAAACATTAGAAACATTATGATCAGTTACGATATCATTGAAGTCGACATGTATGTTACGTTTTTTTATTAACAAGAATCAGCCCATTACGCAAGTTTTTGTTTACAGAACGGAAACAACTGACACGTATTTACGTCCCTTTGGACCAAAATGAAACTTCACTTTTCCTGCACCAAGCGCATATAATGTGTGATCTTTGCCACACCCTACCAATTCACCCGGATGAATGCGTGTTCCTCGCTGACGAATTATAATTTCGCCGCCAAATACCTGTTCACCATCGAACAGCTTAACGCCTAATCTTCTACCTATACTATCACGATTATTCTGTGTACTACCGCCGCTCTTACTCGTTGCCATCGCAATCCTTTATGAGGTGTATTTTCTGAATATCTAAACTTATTTTCTATTATTTTTAAATCGATTTGATTCTGAGAAAAGCATAAACGAGACACGATTTTTTGCCACATCAACTTATCTTCCTTCATTATAGCCCAATAACCGCGAAAAAGTCAACTCAGCCGCAACTACTATAATAGTACGCCATCACATTCCGCCTTAAATACTCTTAGAGTTTCCTTTTCCAATAACCCTTTCCACATACGAGTGGTATATTCTAACGAAGCAAAGCATAGATTTTTATGCAATAATACTTTCCGATCATATTCACGCTCATCTAACTTCACGGCTCCGTAAGCCGTAGCTAAAAACGCTCCCACCATAACAGGAATAAATGGGTCGCCTGCTTGCTTAAACTTGGCATATCCAAGCCAACATAAATCTACAGTACCCAGAGAAAGAAAAAACCAATTCCTTCGCGCCTTTGCGCGTTTTAGCCGCAATTGGCACTCTCTCAATTGTCGTGTACGATCATCAAGCTTATCAAGCATGCGCCGTATAACACTTATCACCTGGTTTTTCTGCTCTTTACTGCCAAAACACAAAATAAATTCTATATGATTATGATAAAACGTAAACATCAACTGCTTTGGCAAAAGCAACTTCTCGTCGCTTACCCTCACTGTAATATAAAATGGACAATCATCTGTGTAAATAAAGGCAAGATATTCATCCATCAACTTTTCTACGTTATCAAGCACATATTTTACCCAAAACGAAGATATTGGGGCGGCTTCCTTGGCTTTGTTTGCAAGCACGGGATCACCGTTACCTTCATCCTTGCAAGCAGGCTTGCTTTGATAAAACGGCGCTTTAGCCTGAGCTTTGCTATCGCTATCAGCCGTATTATCGCCCATACTTCTGGATACAAAGCTAGTCATGGTAAAAAATAATAACAATGCATACCTTACATTTTTAACCATACAGTTAACCTCCGCTATCTACTTAAATCACATACCCATTTTTATCACTACTTACGGCACCGGTATTGTATCAGGGACAAGCTGTGACCACAGGTCAATTCTTCTTTCAAGTGTATCAATCAGCTGCGCCTTCTCACTTTTCTTATCCATTTTTGCAACCCATTCTGGACATAAAAACTGAGTACCCCACATGAAGCCGATAATTGCTGCGGGCAGTAAGAGCGCTTGCTGCAGCTCCGGATCACCGCAAGTTAATCCAATTGCAATAACACCGGTCTCTAGTATCCCAAGCAAAACAAGTGAAAACATTCTACCCGGTTGTATCGCGCCTGATAGCGCTTGCTTAAGTTGTGCCAGAACCGATTGATGTACCTTCATTGCTTCAGCGTCACCAGATCGTAGTGCCTGTTTAAATTCGCTGAATAATTCATTATTACGAAAATCATCTACAAATACTTAGTGCAATTCTACATTGTCATTGTTTTCCCACCCCGGAATATAGTACTTACGCATGTACCGTTCTACTTCAGCATAACTTCTTTTAGTCCCGACGCTATGCAGTAGTGGTGCTGAAACCGATATTGCTAGCAATACTATAAAAAACCACCAATTATTGCTTCTCATAATCAGCTTTCTAGTTTCAATCACGTTCACATTATCATATCGATAGTACTGCATCTTTTATTTACTCTGCACTTCAGTATCGCTCGACATTAATTTTGCCCACACCTCTATTCTTTTTTCCAAATCATCTACTCTCATCTGCGAACGTATCACAGAATAGGGCCAGATAGCCCCAGATAGACCCGTTGCGAGTAGTGCCGCACAAATTTCTCTAAGCCTCCCGTCATTGAGCCTCAATCCAAAAAAACAGGAACCGACCGCTATACTAACGAACACCACTCGCAACTGCTTAACGACTCGCACATAATACGCTTCTTCAAGAGTTAAGCACCCACGAAGATCACGAAGTATTAGCTCAAAAACTCTTTTGGCCTCTCCATCTCCCGATTGTAATGCTTTTTTAAATTCAACAAATAGTTGATTACTTTCAAAATCTTTCACGAATATTTCATGCGTAGCTGGAACAGATGTGCTATTATGCGTGCCTCGAATATACTTTTCACGCATGTATTGTTCGACAGTATCAAAACCATTCGCCAACATAACAGCAGAGGGCGAAACTAAAAAAATACTCAATATAGTTAATAATGTATTCCGTACTTTGATCATGGATATCCCCCAATTCAATTATATTTATTTGCTCTCCAAGGTTACCACGCTACCAAAATTATCTCCTGATAGCAGCTGCAACCAAAATTCAATTCTTTTTTCTAAGTCATCAATTACGCGTCCATACTTGCCCTTCTTACTATCCTCTGATGTTTTAGGGCCGCTTGGCAGGTAACTAAAACCTACCACTGCCGCACACAAAATAAATCCTGCCACGCCTTGCTCCTTATCAGTTTCATTCGGGCTAAATATTGCTCCCAATAAAGAGAGCGCTCCAAGACCAATAAATAATGCTCGTATTTGATTTTTTGTTCGTGGCCCATACTCTCTTTCAAAAGATAAACATTCGCAAAGATCGCGTAGTACTACTTCAAACACTCTTTTCGCTTCAGCATTCCCCGATTCCAAAGCTACTTTAAATTCATTAAATAGCTGATTAGTTTCAAAATCTCGCACAAATACTTCATGCGTGGGGGGATAGTAATTACTGTTATGCCATCCGCGAATATAGCTCTTGCGCATGTACTGCTCAACGGCATCAAAGTTTTTCGCCAACATAACAGCAGAGGGCGAAACTAAAAAAATACTAAATATAGCTAATAACAAATTCCATGACTTGATCATCAATCAATATCCCCCAGTTAAGTTACACCTGTCCTACCTTAGTTACCACGCTATCAAAGTTATCTTCATGGTAATAACTGCGACCATGACTCAATTCTTTTTTCTAATATTGATATATTATTTTCGACCTTCTTAGCAGGATCCCATCGCATCTTTTTACCATATATACACCACACTGAAAGCGGCACGCACCCCACAACGCTCCCAGGAGGTGTAAGGCCACTAACATCGGGAGGAACAAGAAGTGCGAATAGACACAGCACCGCACTCATTGACCCTATAATTCGAAACATCATAACAGCTTTATCATTAATAACTGTTCGCAAGCACATTTGATAACTCAATTCTCGAGATAAACACTCTTTAAGCCTTGTTAAAATATTATCAAATAGTTTTCGCGCTTCTGTTACCACTACAGGATTGCTCGAACGTAAAGCATCTTTAAAATCCTTAAATAGGGGATTACGATTACGATCATTTAAGTACCACTCATGCGATAAGTAGGTAACTTCTTCATCTACTGGAATTACTGTCAATACCCCCGAGGCATCGCGCTTCAATCCTTGCATATAATGCGAAATCATATGATTTTCAAGCTTATTAAATAGTAACGAATTTTTTATAGGCGCACTAACTTTACTATCAGTCTTGTCATTGATTACCATAGAAGCGGTAGAAAAAAGAGGGCAAAAAACTACGACAAAAAATAATATAACCCATGAAACAAATTGTTCTTTTATACTCATAAGTAAATCTCGCTCTTAATGCAATCAAACCATTAATATAACGTAATCAGCAGGCTCTGTCATAATTTATAATATCAGAAAAGAAAATCCTTACAAATGGCTTTCTTTACTATCAAGTAGATTTCTGTTTGTCATTTTATTTAGTAACCTGTTCCCAATCAGTACCCACTCGTGTCGTAACAACAAACGGAACACTCCAATTTACTACTGAATCCAGAACTCGAGTAATGAGCGATTCGACTTCTTCTTTCTGCCCGTCAGCCACGGTAATTAACAACTCATCGTGAATCTGAAGTACTATATGCGCATCAAATTTTTTTTCTCTAAATGCGTTATGTAAATTAATCATGCCCATCTTCATGATTTCTGACGACGTGCCTTGAGCAACTGAGTTAATAGCTACCCGCCTTGCCTCTTCGTACAAATGCTTATTCTTTTCGTAAATACCTGGAATATACCGCCTGCGCCCCCAATAATTAGCGACATACCCATGCTTTTTGGCAAAATCAATAACCCCCTCCATCCATATCGATACACCTGGGTACTGCTCAAAATATTTTTTTATATAACGCTTGGCATCTTCATATGAGATGCCAAGATCATTCTTAAGCCCATAGGGAGTCATGCCATACATAATACTAAAATTAATACGCTTTCCAATTTGTCGCTGATCATGAGATACCTGATCTAACGGTACATCAAATAGACGTGATGCTGTTTCGGCATGAATATCATGATTGTTTTTAAATGCCTTAATTAAATGCTTATCTTGCGATAAATGCGCAAGAACGCGAAGCTCTATTTGGGAGTAATCGGCAGAAATAAAAACATGACCTGCGTTTGGTTTAAAAGCTCCCCGTATTGCTATACCATAAGAACTGGTGGGTATATTCTGCATATTAGGCTCAGAACTCGATAAACGGCCCGTTGCAACACGTACCTGACTAAAACTCGTATGTATGCGATCCGTTTTGGGATTAATATACCCAGGAAGCGCATCCAAGTAAGTACTCTTTAACTTCGCCAATTCTCGATAATTAAGTATTAACCCCGGCACAATATATTCTTGTGCTAATTCTTCAAGCACTCCTTGACCCGTTGAGTACACGCCTGTTTTGCCCTTCTTGCCTGGCGGCAATTTAAGTTTATCAAACAATAATTCAGCGACTTGTCGCGGAGAATTGAGATTAATCGTGGTACCCGCAAGTATCCGAATATCGTGCTCAATTTTTTTTAGATCTTTGGTTATGCTGTTATTCACGCGCGCCAACGCATCGATATCCAAATATATGCCCCCTTTTTCCATATCGTATAATACTTCGATTAATGGTGATTCTATTGTATCAAACAAGTTATCAAGCTTCTCGAGTTTAAGCTTTTTCTTTAACACTGATACCAATCGCCATGTTTGTCGTGCGTCATTACCCGCGTAATATAATGCATCATGCGGCGGTACATATGAAAAATCTGCATATTCATTATTAACCATTTGTTCAAAAAGCAGCATCGGTTCGTCAAAGTAAAAAATAGATAGACGTGCCAATGCAGCGCTCTGCCAACTTCTAATTACCAAACTTGCTGCAACGCATGTGTCAAAATACGGGCCTGCAATCTCGATTCCGTGATTATAAAGTACTAATCGATCAAACTTAATATTATGAGCGTATTTTGTTATTTTATTGTCCGCAAAAATAGGCGCCAGATACTTAACAACATCTTCTAGAGTAATACCTACATCCTTGTTTTTACGCTGTAAATCTGACGTTTGTTTGTGACCGCAGGGTATATAAAATGTTTGGTCATCACGCACCGAAAAAGAAACCCCCACAAGATCAACCTCTAATGGTCGCAGCCCAGTTGTCTCTGTATCAAATGCAAATGCATCCTGTTTTTTAAGCAGTGTACAAAGGTCAGTTAATTCCTGATGTGTTGTCACAAGTTTAAAATCTAACTTTTTAAGTCGCTCAATAATATCTTGTTTAGCTGTTTTTTTCTCAGCAGGCTTCCTTTTTATTTCTTTGATAAGAGAAGTGAATTCAAGTTCTTCAAAAAGAGGATACGCATCACTCCAACGATTCATATCAAATGCACAACTTTGCTTATTTATATTTGTCTTGTGATAGTGCAATACAAATAATTCTTGGCTAAGAAACGCATCTTTTTCATGTTCTTGTAAAGCAGTATGAGCTCTCCCTTTTTTTACTTCGTCAAGGTTTTCGTACAATTCTTCGAGCGAATTAAATTGCGTTACTAATTCATAGGCCGTTTTCCTACCAATTCCCTTAACACCCGGGATATTATCTGATGGATCACCTATCAACGCACTATAAAACGGTAGCTTGTCGGGAGTAAATCCCATCTTTTCCACAAAGACAGCTTTATCATACATGATGCGCTGTATGGGATCATATACAAAAATACCATCTGTTATTGCCTGACGAAGATCCTTGTCTGATGTGACAATTACTGCGTTGTCTCCAGCTTCAACAGCATCGTGCGCTATAGAAAACATAAGATCATCGGCTTCTACTTTAGCACGCGATATTTGCTTAATGCCAATGAGATCTGCAAACTGCAGTATATATTCTTTCTGATCAAAAAGATCGCTCGGCGCAGCCTGTCGCGTTGCTTTATATTCTGCATATATCTCATGCCTCTCTGTTTTTCCTTTACTATCCCATGCAATTGCCACATAACGCGGTTTGAATGTATCAATTAAATGTCTTATCATACGGCAAAAAGTAAATACTGCCTGTACCGGCAAACCCTTTGATGTATGCAATGGATGCATACCATAATAGCCGCGATATAACATAGAAGAGCCATCTATCAAAAAAATTGTCTTTTTAGAATCACCAGAAAACATAGAGCTCCTTAAAATAGTGCACTGCTATTTTTACTATTTATTGATTTTCAAAGATAACATGCGTAACATAATAACGTGTTTAACAGATCACGCATCACTAACATCCTAATAATAGTAATTTTTTACCAAAAGATAACTCATGTATCATACAAAAAAAATCTTTTTCACTATCATAATCGCTATCGTCTGTTTTATTAACCGCGATATCTTTGCACATTCTCATGAACACGGACATGACCATTGCGAAAATTCTACTCCTACAAACCAGCAAACCCCCAATAACACGACTATAGCATTGACCATACAAAATCCAGAGTCTCATCACGAAAAAAGAAGCATGCGTATGCGAAAAATCTTATGGTCACATATAAAAAGTATTGTCGGCATAAGCGCACTAGGATCAGGAACAGTTATGACCACTGTGGGAGCATTAGGAGCACTACTGCCAAGTGTTCTTGAAAAAATACCTGCCGCCAATGTGCTCATCATTGTCAAAAAAGGTACAATTCGTTATTTCGCTGCAGCAGAAGGCTTGGCAGGTCTTCTACTAACCTATATTGGCTACAAATTCGTACAAAACGCACATAATACTTATCGCGATGAAATTATCGAATCAGCAAGGCTTTCTTAAAAATAGATTAGCTACTGTGTTATTACTATAACACGGCCAAAATTGCTGGTTCACTGAATGGTATTTTTTCTGTGCCTATAATTTGATAGCGCTCTGTGCCCTTGCCTAAAAGCGCTATTACCGTCCCGTTTCGAGAAAAAGAAAATGCTTTTTTAATCGCTTGTTCCCGATCAAACTCCATAATTATTTTATCCCGACTATGTTCAGGAACGCCCACGTAAATATCTTCAGATATTTTATCTACTTTCTCTGTTCGAGGGTTATCGCTCGTAATAAACACTAGATCCGCGTACTGAGATACTATCAAGCCCATTATGGGCCTTCTACTTGCATCACGATCACCACCTGCTCCAAATACTACGATAAGGTGGTCTGTTAATGCACGCAGTTCAGGCAATAATGCTTGATATGAGAGTGGGTTATGCGCATAATCAATAACGGCAAGAGCGCCATTAGAAAGCGTATAAGACTCGAATCTCCCCGGCACCACTCTAAAACTCTGCAATGCACTATTAATCTGATCGGGCGAAATCCCATACTCCAGCGCTATGCATATTGCTGCTGTTATATTATACGCATTAAAACTTCCCGATAATCCCGGACATGAGATCGTACTATTTTGGCCATTAATAGACAATCTAAACGTTAGATTACGCACATTAATATCACTCATAACTGCATAAGCATGAGCGTCCAAGCCAAACGTCTCAATACGCCCATATTGTCCGGATAATATTTTACAGCGCTCGTCATCTGCGTTCACATATGCTTTGCCACATAGCTTGCGCTGATTAAAAATAGAACACTTAGCTGCAAAATAGCTCTCTAAATTATCATAAAACTCTAAATGCTCTTGGCCAAAATTGGTGAAAATAACATTATCAAATTCGATACCATGCACCCGATACAGCGTTAGTGCTTGAGCCGCCACCTCCATTACCACATGTGTTATACCACGCTCAACACATAGTTTAAGAAATTGATGCAGGTAATCTGGCTGTGCAGTGGTTAATGGCGCTGATAATACTATATCATCAATATAGTTACTCACTGTGCTAAGCAGTGCAGTACGATGTCCTGCATGTAAAAGTATGTGTCTTAGCAAAAACGACGTCGTCGTTTTGCCTTTAGTTCCGGTAATACCAATAATGCGTAACTTGCGTGCCGGATAACCAGCAGCCTGCGCACTCAATGCTGACAACACTTTGCGCGTATTTTCGACATATTGCACCATCACAGCTCTTTGACGCAGCAAACCAAGTAATTTGTCAGATATAATAGCATCTTTTTGCACTACTATCTGTGTAGCGCCTCGAGCAAGTGCTTGCGCAATATACGATGCCCCGTCGTCTTTAAAGCCTTTAATAGCTACAAACGTGGTGTCAGGTCCTACATGATCTGTATGACACGTTACCGGAAAAATAATGGGAAAGATATTGCGATCAGCGTTTATGTGCGCCACGTGCTATATCTCTCTAACTTATGATGAACGTCCATACAGATGCTTGCACAAAACTGGCAGCAAGCAAAGTATTCCAAAAAGGTTAATTATCATGAGACCTTTGCTTATTAATCCTGCAAAAGCCCACATGACCCTCACGGGAAATAAGGCACCAGAAACAGTCGCTATACAATAAAATACGGAAGCAAGGTACTCAAAACGACCATGTGTCAAAAACAACCAGGCAGCACGAGTTATATATGCAAACGCAACCATAACACCAATACCAAAAACTATAGAAAGAAAACTAACAATCCATCCACCATATATACCAAACACAGTACTAAAAGCAGCGCCGGTCAAAGCACTGCTATCTAATCCTGATGACCACACTCCACTTGCCACAATACAAAGTGACACGATAAAGCAGACCAACGTGCTAATAAATGTACCCAGCATGCCCATTAATCCACTTTTCATAGGATTGTGACTGCCAGTAAAACCAAATAATACAGCTGCAGTACCCAAACCAGATTCTGTAGCCATGGTAGAATTAATAGCTCCTTTTTCCAGCGCATTAAGCACAGAAAACCCGAGAACGCCTCCAACTGCCGCTACCGGATTAAAAGCACTCTTAAACATAAGAATAATAGCTGGATAAATATTTTTATAGTGATAGGCAATTACCACGAAACTTGCCAGAAAAAATGTACCCACTTTAATTGGTACAATACGATCTGATGCTTTAATAATACGCGCTGCTCCACCCAGTAATACATAAGCAATAAATACAAAAAGCGCTGCAGCGGTCATCCGTGCATCAATACCCCAGGTCGACTGCAGGCTAAGCATTATAGAATTTGCCTGCATAGCACTTCCTACGGCAGAACCGAATACGAAAAGAAATGCGCCATACACATACGACCACAATCCACCTCCGGGAATATCTTTTAGATAGAGCATGGGCCCACCCAACGTAGTGTCTTTACTTGCCTTGGCTCCATACAGCGTACTTATATACACTTCTGCAAATCTCACCGACATCAAAAGAACACTTATGATTACCGCCCACACAGCAGCTCCAGGGCCACCTGCATAGATCATTGCCCCCATTCCCGCCAAGCTCCCGTTACCGATACTTGCACTTAACGTATTTACAAATGCCTGAAAAGGTGACATATCACCAGAGGTCGATGTTGTTTTTTCAGGAGTCAAAGTCTCTTTCCATGCACGCACAAAGTGAGTCACAGGTAACATGCGTAATACAAGGGTGGTTATAATACTTATACTAATCACGTAGAGTATAAAAGGCCAACCAAGAATCAATTCTAAGGCTTGCTGCGCCGCAAGTATTATATTTTCCATATATCCCTCATTAAAAATAGTGTCATGAAATTGCACGGTAAACAGTTATGTGCACATCTATGGTACACCAAAAAGATGATCTGCGATATACTGAAAATAGTAATTACCTTTCAAATGCAGGACTTTAACAATGAAAATTATTGGACTTGATATGGGCGATCGTTGGGTTGGAACTGCCATATCCGATGAACTTGGCATCACTGCACGTCCTTATCGAACAGTAGAACACAGAGAATTAGTACCTTTTTTAAAAAACGTTATTCGGGAAGAGCGTATTGAGATAATAGTAGTGGGATATCCCAAAACGATGGGTGGGAGAGAAAGTGAGCAAACAAAAAAAATTGTATCTCACGTAGATGAGCTCAAACAGGAAATATCTGAAATAGAATGGGTATTATGGGATGAACGACTCAGCAGTAAACAGGCTGCTGGACTCAAAAAAACAAAAACAAAAGACGAAAAAATTGCTTCCCATTCTATTGCAGCCGCTCTTATTTTAAAAACGTATTTAGATTATCTTGATTTTAAAAAACAGCTTTTAACTACTTAACTAATTTATAAATATAAAAAGAAAACCATGAACATATACTTCGTCAATCGCCCCCTTTTATTAATTCTTAGTATTATAATTATACTGCCTGCTTATAGCACTTTATACGGTACCCAGCGCGTCGATTATAACGAACAGCAAAAACAGCCTACCAATACTGGCTCAGTAATCGATTTTTCAGATTTAGTCAGCACACATAGCTCTGCACAAAACGCTATTGATTACTTACTCAAACAAGAAATGGTTATCCTTAAATTCTACGCCACCTGGTGTCCACCATGCCGACAACTGTCTCCCTGTTTTGCATCGGTAGCACGTCAATATTCTCATGTATTATGCGTTGAGATTAATACAGAACAATATCCCCAAACAAGCGCTCTATTCCATATCAAAAGTTTGCCCTCCCTTATCTTTTTATATAAGGGAGTAAATATTGGATTTCGCAGTGGTTTTAGAAATCAAAAAGTGCTGGAAAACGATATTAACACTATATTCAGTAAGCACACGCAAAGTTAACATAAGGGAGTGAAGATAAGTAAAATAACTGTCCACACCCCCCTTATCTACACACCTTAATAATCACCTCTAACTATTCCCACTGCAGCGATCCTGCTGTCTGATACTCAGTAACGCGCGTTTCAAAAAAGTTTTTCTCTTTTGATAAATCCGTTGATTGTGACATCCATGGAAATGGATTCTCTTTACCATATAATTTTGGCAAGTCAATACGCTCCAAACGTCGATCCGTTATGTATTCTACGTAATCAGAAAATTGCTCAGCATTAATACCGAGCACACCATGCGGACACGCATCATGAGCGTATGCCTTTTCTAGAATAACTGCTTGCTGTATGAGAACCAGCACCTCTTCTTGGAAAGCCAGCGTCCAAATCTCAGGATTTTCTGCTTTTATGGTGTTGATAAGATCGCACCCAAACGCCAAATGCAAACTTTCATCTCTCATGATATATTCAAATTGTTCGCCAATACCTACCATTTTGTTGCGGCGTTTTAGCGCAAGCATCATAGCAAAACCCGCGTAGAAAAAAATGCCTTCCATAATTACATAAAAACCGATTAGATCACGAATAAATCGCTGAATGTTACTAGATCCCTGTGTGGTAAACTGCGAATCTAGAATAGATCTAGTTAAATCGACTACGAAGTCATCTTTTGCTTTAATCGACGGTATCGTATTATACATGGTGTACATGTCTTCGGGATTCAGTCCCAATGAATCACAACAGTAGATAAATGTATCAGTATGTATTGCCTCTTCATATGCCTGTCGCAATAAATATTGGCGACACTCTGGATTGGTTACAAATTTATATACGGTTAGCACGAGATTATTCGCAGTCAATGACTCTGCCGTAGAAAAAAAACCCAAATTCCACAAAACAAGACGTCGTTCACTTTCAGAAAGCACATGCAACGACTTCCACTGCTCAATATCTTTTTGCATGGAAATTTCTTCTGGAGTCCAATTATTGGCAACCCCATGTTTATAATGTTGACGCGCCCACATGTACCGCATGGGTAAAATCTTATTCGGATCAACCGTAGAATTATTAACTATACCCTTACTCATATCAAACCTTTGTATCAATTATTATATCAATTATTGTATCAATTTTTTTTACGCACGCCTGCCAAAAAGTACATCCTTAATGCACCCTACTGACACGCATCGCACTCCGGATCTATAATACTACATGCAGATTGAACGACACTTGCCATCGCTATCGCTTCACTCGTATCTTTGATTAACTGCGTCGCCTGCACTTGCGTGACCACGTACTCTCTTTTTTGGGTAAAGCCGAACTTTTCAGCGTCCAACGTAGATTTTTCAATCTGTGACGCCGCCAAAGAACGCAGGTAATAAAATGTTTTCATACCTGCATGCCAACCCGCTCGATACACTTCATCTAATTGCTTACCTGAAGTCCCACGAAGGAACACGTTGTGAGACTGACTTTGGTCGATCCATTTACCTCGAACTGCAGTAAGCTTTACGAGCCATAATGGGTTTATTTCGAACGCTTCTTTATATTTGTTTCTAATGGCAAACGGAATTCTCTCAATGCGCTCTAGGCTTCCATCATGGTATTTAATTTGATCAACAATATCCTGATCCCAAATCCCTAAGTCTTTCAAATCGCTTACTAGATATTTATTAATAACCGTGAACTCTCCACTCATGTTCGCCTTAACATACATATTCTTATATATTGGCTCAATACTCGGATAGCAGTCAGAAATAGTTGAAATAGTTGCCGTCGGCGCAATAGCCATCGTATTTGAGTTACGCATACCATAGCGCCTCACATGATCCCGCACCGGCTGCCAGTCTAATGCACCCGTACGGGATACCATTATTTTACTGCCACGTTCTTGCTCAAGTAGATCAAGTGTATCGATAGGAAATATATTACGATCCCACTTTGAACCCTTATATGACTGATAGGTTCCACGCTCCTTAGCCAGCTGAGAAGACGTTAAGATCGCATGATACGAAATGCACTCCATTATTTCATCGGTGTGTATCAATGTTTCTTCATCTTCAAAACGTATATTACATTGAAACAGCATATCCTGAAAACCCATTAAGCCGAGGCCAATAGGACGATGCCGCGTATTCGCGTTACGCGTCTCTATAGTAGGATAATAGGTAATATCTATTACATTATCAAGCATTCGCACCGCGATTTGTACCGTTTGAGCAAGCAGTTCTTTATCAAGTTGGCCATTTACCACTAATTGGGACAAATTAATAGAACCAAGATTGCATACGGCAGTTTCATCAGCAGAGTTATTTAATGCTATTTCGGTGCACAAATTAGAACAGTGAATTACGCCTACATGATCCTGTGGTGAACGAACATTACACGCATCCTTAAAAGTAAGCCATGGATGACCTGTCTCGAATAAGCGACTGAGCATTTTTCGCCATAGCTCTTTTGCAGAAATGACTTTGTATTGTTCTAGTTGGCCTAAGGTCGCTTTTTGCTCATATTCTATGTATTTTCTTTCAAACGCCGCTCCGTAAAGATGGTGCAGTTCAGGCACTTCATGAGGAGAAAATAGCGTCCACTGTCCATCCGATTCCACGCGCTTCATAAACAAATCAGGAACCCAATTAGCAGTATTAATATCGTGAGTACGACGCCGTTCATCACCCGTATTACGACGCAGATCAAGAAAATCTTCAACTTCAAGGTGCCACGTTTCCAGATAAACTACCGATGCACTACGCCGCTTACCACTCCGATTAATGGCTGCAGTAGTATCATTGGCTATTTTCAAGAATGGCACCACTCCTTGGCTTTCTGTCTTAATACTTTTGATCTTAGAGCCAACAGCACGGATATTAGTCCAGTCATATGCAACACCGCCAGACCACTTAGACATCTGAGCCTGATCGCTAATACATTTAAAAATATGATGTAAGTCATCTTCCACAGTTCCTAAAAAACAAGAACTCAGTTGAGGACGAGTCAGTGCCGCATGTAATAATGTGGGAGTGGAAGGCACGTAGCGTAGCGTAGACATTACATTATAAAATTCTAATGCTCTTTCGTTTTTGTTCTGTTCATTAAGGGATAGTCCCATAGCAATACGCATCCAAAACGACTGCGGTAACTCAAAAATACCGCGCATGTCGGAGCGACAAAAATAGCGTTCATATAATGTGCGCAAACCCATATAATCAAAATACATATCTCGTTGAGGAATCAAGTGCGATGCAAGTAATTCAACATCGAAAGATAGCATTTGGTCAACAAAAATACCTTCTTTAACACCATGCTCAATGCCATTTACAAATGATCTACGATAATCTCGAGAACCCTCAGAAACAAGCACTGATTTGCCCGTAACTTCTCGGTGCAACTTTTTGAACAATAATCGTGCCGCAGTATAGGTATAACCGGGATCACGCTCTGCAAATGAAATAGCAGCATACACAAGTGCCTCCGCCAATTCAGAGGCTGATATGCCATCAAAAATATTTTTTATACATTCTTGGTAGATTATTGCTTCAGACACCACTTCCTGATAACCATTTACGGCCCAATTTATAGCACGACGTATACGCTCTCCGTCAAACGGCTTAGTAGTATTATCGGGATAAGTCACCATGAAATAAATGTCTGCTTCCTTTTTTGCCTGATTATCCATCGAATATAATAGCGTGGTGCGCCTCATACTTTCACATATTGATTCCATAATATCCTTTCATTTTTCAAATGGCTCACGACGCATCTCCGTACACAAAAAAAGCCAACGCGCTTTGATCGTTTATTTCACTTTTCATGAAAGCTATTTTTGATACAAAAATGATCTATCTGTTTTTTAAAAATCAAAATTTGACTATATGAAAAATAGTTTTTTATTACATTATATTAATGTAGCGCTTGAATGCTTGGGAATCAAATAGTTTTTTCATCTTTTTTTATGAAAAAATATTCTAAATTATTTAGCATATAATTGGACAAATGTAATTCAAAAAGAAAACATTTACATGTCGTTTTTGCCAGATCAAAACGGGCAACTGAAAGACGGTCTTAATACATACACTCGCATCCGCATCAGTCAATAAAATTGTTACAAGCAAATGCATTGTTTATCACATGTTAATTATACACCTATCAGAATTTAAGCAATAGTAGATACTGCTCACCACGTAATGCTAGTATAGATACTAAAACATTTTGCATAGTAATAAACAAAAAATTATACAAGCGTTTGCACCAATAAACAGGAAATATCCATGACTACACAGACCACACAGACAATAAAATTAGTGTTGTTCTCAACAATATTACTCTATACAATAAGCACACACTCAGTATTTGTTGCCCCTGTAAACGAACAAGAATTTGCTGAACTCATGCAACAACAAAAACCTATCATCCTACAGTTTACTGCTAAATGGTGTACAGCATGTCTCAGAATAAAACAAGTAATAGAAGAGGTAGCTCAGGAAAAAGAATTTGACTCTGTAATTCTTGCCCGTATCGATATCGATCTATTCGGCGCACTCGCAACCCGTTACTCACTCAAATCTATTCCAGCATTTATATACATTAATAGTAACGGTACAACAAATATTACTCGCACGATAACGCAAGATCCGCTGCGTGTTAAAGATAATTTACAATCTGCTTTACGCAATATAACGACATATAAGCCAATAGAAGAGAACACAACACAAGAAAAAACAAGCCAACAACAGTCAGCTAGCTCACCTATCGCACAGCTAACAGCATTTTTAGAATATATAGTCACTACTACAAGTGCCTATATTCACAAAATTACAGAAGCAATAAAGCAATTGTTTGGCAAATAAATACACCATAAAAGAGCCCTCGCTTATAACACGAGAGCTCTTTTTATATTTCGTTAATTTTATACTATAAAAGCCGCTATATTAATACCAGCAATAGCGCTATCACCGACATTAATTTAATAAGAATATTAAGTGCTGGACCTGATGTATCTTTGAAAGGGTCTCCCACCGTGTCACCAATAATGGCAGCCATGTGAGCAGCTGAACCTTTTCCACCCATATTTCCCGCTTCTATATATTTTTTCGCATTATCCCACGCACCACCGCTATTGGCCATCATGAGCGCAAGCAGCACCCCCACCACAGTAGCACCTATCAGCATTCCCCCGAGAGCTTCTTTGCTTAACCCAAATCGTACTATAATCGGCGCCATAATGGTAATAAGACCAGGCAAAATCATTTTCTTAAGTGAAGCGCGCGTACTAATGGCAACGCAACGAGCGTAATCCGGTTCGGCCTGACCTTCCATAAGACCTTTAATTTCTCTAAATTGACGACGCACCTCAAACACCATTTCAAGCGCTGCGTCTCCTACGGCACGCATGGTCAATGCAGATACCAAAAACGGAACAGTACCGCCAATAAACATACCCACCATAATATATGGATTAAGCACGTCAAGTGAGACCAAACGTGCTTCTGTTGCATAGGCAGAAAGCATTGCGAGAGCCGTTAATAATGCCGATCCAACCGCAAATCCTTTGCCCATCGCAGCAGTAGTATTTCCCAACGCATCAAGCTTATCGGTAATCGAACGCACAGAATGTCCAAAACCTGCCATTTCTGCTATTCCACCTGCATTATCGGCAATAGGACCATATGCATCAACCGTCATGGTGATGCCGACAGTAGCAAGCATCGCAACCGCAGCTAACGCTACGCCAAATAATCCACCTCCATACACATAAGAGGCTAATACAACGCCTGATAATCCAACCACAGGCAACACGGTAGATTCCATACCAACAGATAAACCATAAATGAGGTTAGTAGCCGCACCTGATTGCGCACTTTTGGCAGTATTCTCAACAGGTGTACCGCCTGTATAGTATTCCGTTATTTTTCCGATCAAAATACCACCAGTACATCCTAAAACAGTCGCGATAAAAAACGCCATACTTAATCCAACATAATTCAAGTACGCGTAAGATCCGCCTATAAGAACCGTCACTGCTATATATGACGCACAATTAAGCATACTTGAAGGCTCAAGATGTAAAAATAAACTAGATAGCAATCCAACTACTGAGCCGGCTAGACCGAATACTGCAAGCATTAATGGAAGTGTGATATGCACAACACTCATACCAAATTGATTCATACTCAAAATCATAGCAGACACCAGGGCACCAACATAGGATTCATAAATATCTGCACCCATTCCCGCCGTATCGCCTACACAATCACCAACATTATCGGCTATAACTGCAGGGTTACGCGGGTCATCTTCCGGAATATTAGCTTCGATTTTGCCCACCAAATCAGCGCCTACATCAGCAGATTTGGTATAAATCCCACCGCCTACACGTGCAAAAAAAGCAACCAAACTTGCTCCAAGACTAAAACAGGTCAAAAATAATGGCAGTTGCGGGTGATTATTAAAGCAATAAAATATGATACCCAAACCTAGCAATCCCAAACTAGCAACGGCAAATCCCATAACACCACCACCAAAAAATGCTACTAAGAAGGCAGCTCGCTCACCTTCATTTTTTGCTGCCATCGTAGTGCGGACGTTGGCCAACGTGGCTGCCCGCATACCAATAAATCCTGTCATGGCAGGCAAAAAAGAACCCAGAATAAAAATCGCAGCTCCAATGGGAGCCCGTGCAACCCATGCAATAAGCGCTGCAATCAATAAAACAACCCCAGCAATAATGCTATATTCCTCTTTGAGAAAAACCATTGCACCTTGCGCAATAGCATTGGCTATCTTAACTGCCTTTGGTTCTGAAACATGTATAGCCTTAATTCGTTGAAATAGCAGACATACTATTGCAATCCCTGCAAAAGATGCCCCCGTACAAATAAGAAAATAATGGAACAATTCCACGCCTTCTCCTACATATATAGTTATTAAAAAATATATTCAATTTTATTATTCTACCGTCTAACCTCGAGACTGTAAAGCCTAGAATCTATGCCTATTCAGGTCGCAAAATAAACGGTAAAATAATGTGGTAGCATGATCACTTCCTATTCCTTTCAATTTTATTGATCAAAATATAGCCATGAAAATATTTTATCTGCGCTTACATCTTTTTTTGATCTTATTTATATCACTCTATACTTTGTCGACATACCCTAGTAATCTATCTGCGCCAAAAAATCACTTATTTAAAAAAGGTCTTATTGCAAAATGTATAGACTACTATGCACGATCGAAAGTTATAGAATTCTATAATAATCTCTTGCACTTGACGGATGAGCACGCAAATGCTCCTCTTGCCAGCGACGATTTCCAACAGTGGATAAAAACAGCACAGCAACATGTGGGTATTAATTCTGATAAAATGGTCAATTTGAGAACTATGACTACTCCCAAATATGATTTTATTGCATCGTTTAAACATATATATTTCAATGAGCCATGGACACGCAATACCTACCTATCTAATAAACAAAACCAGTCGGCTGACGAAAAAGCTGTTTCGGCATATGGAATACTTAACTGTAATTTCCACCATGAAGCCACTCACATAAAATACAACGATAGAGCTGTCGATTCATGCATACGAGTAAGCACACTATTTTCATCCTTGTTTATCACCCCGCTTGCAATAAAAATTGTGCTTAATCCACACGGGCTATCAAAGTTACTGTATGGCGTTCTACCAGCAAGTGTTTTTGCGATAGGCAACAACTTATCATGCCGATATTGTGCTTATAGAGAACACAGAGCCGACGTCGAAGGTCACTATGCCACGTGCTGCTATAAGTGCGTTGCAGAAAAGGCACACGAAGTTCGCACTATACAAAAAATGGCACATCAGGCAATAGAAGTGCTAAAAGCACAATTAAACACCGCAGCCCCACAAGAATCTTCATATAAAACTATAGCGAGCAATTTAGCAATAGCACGAGCAATTATCAGTAATAAATCTCGTTATTTATCAGCCGATGATAACGATGCCATTTCGCGCGATCTGCAAAAAAGTGGCGCACTGTGCACATTCCACCAAAATTCATTTTAATTCCGCTGCCTAGCTCTTTTAAATACTTTCTTGTTCAGGCTCATCCAATAATCGTAAAATCAAAACATCGTCCTCAGGAGAAGCCGTTCTATCTTTGAGTAGCTCTTGACCTATAAGTATATAATCTCGAGCACTTCTGCCTTTGCTATCGTATATGGTAGCCGAAGCACCTGCTGCAAGAAGTATTCTTACAATACCAACATGACCCCACATAGCCGCTGCCATAAGCGCAGTTTCTCTTTGATTGGTACATTTATCGATAATTGCTCCTGCAGCAAGCAAGAACTTGACCGTATCTTCATTTCCTAATTGGGATGCGACTATAAGTGGAGTAAGACCATTTGGACTTGCCGCATTAATATCCGCCCCGGCATCTAACAATACTTGCATAATATCGGTAGACCCACCAAAGGTAGCAAAAAGCAAAGGCTCAGGATTATTGGCAACAACTTCCACGTAACACTTTTGACGTACCATATTTCGCGTTACTTCCACATCTCCCTGCATAATCGCAAACATACATTCATTAAATCGCAACGGGGTAGAAGCATGTATACCCACTTGCATGCTTAAGTGCAGTAATAACGTAAAGACATGTAACAACCATTTCTTAATCATAGTATCTCCTTATTTTCCCGATTCTTTTAATCAAAACACTTAGTAAAAATTTCTTATTTAATAGCCTCAGGCAGAACATCTGAAACAAAATATTTCTCATCTTTGCAAAAGATAAAGATAACAGGCGCTTTTTTATCTCTCAATCTCTGCCAATCTTGTGTTAAACGAATGAGCTCATCACGGTCAAGCTGTACAGCAAAAATATGTCCCAATTCATCCATTAGCTCCGAAGCTTGTAAAACAACTTTGTCCTCTTCAATAAAAACATACACCAACTCTGCCTGCACTCCCTCACTGGCAGGATCCAGCAATTCTTTGAGCAACCACCCAACATGTGTTCCTTGATCTGTGAACGTATTGTAAAGCAGTTTTACACATCTATTCTCTACATGATTATTCTTCAAGTAAGATCCCAAGGCTGTACGCACCACCTCCATATAACTTTTCTTTATTTTCAATGGCTCCCGCATTACCTGCCCATTCATCATCACTAATTCCTTATTTCTGGATACGCAGTTAATATTTCAAGTTGTTTTGATTCCATTACTGTCTCTGCAATTATCTTAATGAGAATACCTTCGCTTGTTTCCCCCTCAATAAGCCATTTATTACCATTCGGCTCATCAAGGACCATGCTATGTTTGTTACTGAAGGCTTCTCGAATTTTATCTTGCACCTTAGCTTCTGTCCATTCGGCCGGGAAAAATGCAGACATTTTCGGTGCTTTCCTCTCCCCAATATACAGGGCTGCTTTATAAATCCCATGATCACCCCGTTCAATAACATCAAATCTTATGGGAACCTCCTGCGTTTTATTTTTCGCTGTAGATGCACAAATGCCTTCGTCATCACCACTTATTGTGCGTTTCGCTTTTGTTTTCATCATCAATCCTAGTAAAATTCCAATTGTTATAACACCGACATGCAAAATCACTTTTTACTCCCCCTGTTATTTCTCACTCGACACCCTCAGGCAATGCATCCGCCACACCATATTCTCCATCTTTATAATAAATATACACAGGTGTAATGTCTTCCATCTTAAATGTCATCCATTTATATAGAATCGCTCCTAGCGCTTTACGATCAGCTTCTAGAATAACATTTTTTCCTGGATTATCCTGTTGCAAAGACAAGCATTCCACCATAGCATCCTCACCCATAATGGTAACATTATAGCCTTTAGGCAACGGCGTTTCACCTTTAGGATCTAGACAGGGCCAAGATTAATGGTATAATATCTGCGCCGTAATGAACAAACATATATTGAAGAGTATCTACAAACGCATTTTTTGCATAACTACTTGGAAGATAGCAACAGCTTTCTTTATGAACAACAGCATAATTTTCTTTAATTTCTAGGTTTTTTGGGTAGCACATATTTCCTCATAACTGTTTAATTTTCCCAATGTAAATTTTATTACACATTTTTATTCAATACCCTCAGGTAAAGCATCAGACACACCGTATTTTCCGTCTTTATAATAGATATAAATATTAGGAGCGTCTTGGTCTACTAACGCTTGCCATTCATTCGTAAGCTTAATTAACACTTTACGATCTATCTCAACAGCATAATCCTCGGGATTGCCCACGATAGTGGTAGATGGCTCTAGAGTTACTTTTTCTCCTTCGATCGAGATACTTGTCTTTGAACCAACAACTCCCCGACTCTCCGGATTAAAAAGGTACCTCAATACCCAGTCTCCATTTGGGCCGTGATCTGTAAAAACCATGCTCAGCATGTCAATTAAATTATCATCGGTATCATTACATTTATGATAAGACTTACCAAACAACTCCAACAACATATAATGATTCATTTTTATTCGATATGTTCAGGTAGCGTATCAGCCACACCGTATTTCCCGTTTTTATAAAAAATATAAATGGGCGAAACTTTTTTTAGGGCTAAGGTACGTCATGCATATGTCAAATCAGTGAGTTCATCGCGATCAAACTCCACAGTAAAATTCTCTGGATCCTCGCACAATATTGATGTAGGTTGCAAGGTAGCCCTAGTCCCCACAATACTCACTTCAACCAACTCTGCCACTACCCCTCTGCTAGAAGGATCTCTTAATTCTCTCAATAACCATTCAGCGTTTATGTCATGATCGGTAAAGGCATAATAAAGCAACCATATACATTTATTTTTTACATGATTGCTTTTGCAGTAAAAACCTGGCTCTAATCTTATTACCTTAATATAATCTCTTTTTATCGGTAGAGGCTCTTGTATGGATGTAACTTTCATAACTTACTTTCCAAATCGGGGTACGGGCTTATTATCTCAGCTTTACCTGATTTTTTAACATCTATAATTGTTTTTATAATCATATCTTCCTTTGTCACTCCCGTAACTACCCATCGATTATGGTGACCTTCGCTTCGAGTAGCTGCCCTCTTATTTTTCAATGCTTCCAAAATTTTCTCAACAACTTTTGATCGGGTCCACTCATCAGGAAAAAACGTCGACGTCTTTGTGTTTGAATTTCCACACGACCATTTTGCTTTGTACACACCATGCTCATTTATTTCAAGAATCTCGAATTTAAACTTACCGCTCTTTTTTGCTGCACCTAAATAATCGTGGTGAAAACCCGTTACAGAAATCTCTCCTTTTGCGCAGTGAATTACTATGTCTGGTCCAAGTATATGATCAAAATTAATCCAGGTAATTTCAATTGTTGCGCCACCATCAAGTTCTATTACAATCGTACCATTATATACTTTGCCTAAATTTTCACATTAAACTGGCGTAAATGTGAGCAGGTCTTAATTTAATCTGATGCTATCGCACTCCGTTACTCAATACCTTC
>Ga0134121_10000209_pt1 | contig 69854 bp, 55 predicted proteins | sample KB301_FD_96463 | JGI IMG/M metagenome (GOLD analysis project Ga0134121, IMG submission 96463) | Terrestrial soil microbial communities without Nitrogen fertilizer from Kellogg Biological Station, Michigan, USA - KB3-0-1 | ecosystem: Environmental > Terrestrial > Soil > Unclassified ...
ATGCAAGCCGGCGCGAAGCGTGAGCGCGAGAGCGCGAAACATTGAAAGACAGGCGCAGCCAAGAGCAATGGGCAACCCCGGCGGTGCAGTCGTCCGGCCCTTTTCGCATTTAATCGTCTAGACAAGAGCTCTTTTCGCCGTCCCGGTGCTAGCCTCAGATGGGGTTTGCGTCGAAAAGGATTTCGTGGAAGGAGAACTGCTAAGAAGAAATTGACCGATGAGAGATTTTGCATGAACAGATCCAAAGGGAAATACCTCGACACGAATGAAGTTGAGAAGATCCTCCTGCTGCTGCGACGAACGGATATGACCTTAATGGAGATTGCCAAACGAATGCAGTGCAGCCCCAGCGCTATTGCGGGGATCAACAGACGACACCGGGTACGCAACTATGGAGGGCGGCGTTCACAGTGGTGTGTTGTTTGTGCAGAAGTTGCGTAAGACCTTTCGCGGAGAGGAAAACGCTAAGGGGCCCGAGTCTGGGGGCCGATAAGAGCACTGTTGGGAAAAGACCCGTTGTGATTCATTGTTTCGTATCGGGCGAAGTTGAAAGGAGCGGCAAGTTGCGACTTGACAGAAAACCATGGGCTTGAAGAATAGAAGCCTCGCCAGAGAACGAGGAGACGCAGGAGGCGTACAGGTAATATGAGCGATCACTGGTATGCATTAAACGTAAGGCCCCGCTTCGAGAAATTTGTAAGAACACACCTCGAAGAGAAGGGATACGAAGTATTTCTCCCAACTTACACTGCGACGCGGCGGTGGTCGGACCGCGTAAAATCGGTGACCCTGCCCTTGTTTCCCAGTTATGTTTTTTGCCGTTTTGATGTCAACGCGAGGCTCCCAATCCTGGTGACGCCTGGCGTGAACTTTGTGGTTGGTTCCGGAAAAACTCCGGTCTCAGTCGAAGAAAACGAGCTTTCCGCGATCCGGTGCGTCATGGAATCCGGGGTGGCGACTCAGCCGTGGCCTTACCTCCAGGTTGGCGATACCGCGCGAATAGAGGCCGGACCTTTGGAAGGCCTCTCCGGCATCGTCATGCGCATGAAAGGTTCGTGCCGCCTTGTGGTCTCCGTGTCTTTGCTGATGCGTTCCGTATCTGTCGAACTCGACCGGACGTGGATCAAACCCATACACACGCCGAATTTGAGTCCGGAGCTCTTTCAGGAACACGCTGTCGTTATTCGATAGCCGTCACATTTCACTCCTAGGTTAACCGGGGGAATCTCTGAGATACTCCCGGTTTATCTCATAAGATCTATCCACAGCTATCGTGAATATTCTCGTCACCGGCGGCGCCGGCTTTATAGGTTCAAACTTCGTTCGCTATGTCTTGCGGACCCGCGAAGATATCCGTGTTGTCAATTACGACCTGCTGACATACGCAGGGAACCTGCGCAACGTGGAAGAAGTGGCGGACGATCCGCGATATCAGTTCGTTCGCGGCGACATTGCCGAGCCGGCGCAGGTCGAAAGGCTCTTCGAGGAGCATCCCTTCGATGCCGTCGTGAATTTCGCTGCCGAAACCCACGTCGACCGCTCGATTCTGGATTCCGCGCCTTTCATCCGAACCAACGTCGCAGGTGTATGTTGCCTGCTCGAAGAGTGCCGGAAGCGGAAGGTATCGAAGTACGTTCAGGTTTCGACTGACGAAGTTTACGGTAGCCTTGGGCCGACGGGCGCATTCCGCGAAGATACGCCGCTCGATCCGTCAAGCCCCTATTCTGCAAGCAAAGCCGCAGCGGATTTTCTGGTTCTGTCCTACTACAAAACTCACGGAGTACCGGCGCTGATCACGCGCTGTTCCAACAATTACGGACCGTACCAATTTCCCGAAAAGCTAATTCCCGTGTTGATCCAGAACGCCATGGAGGACCGGCCCCTGCCAATCTATGGCGACGGATTGAATGTGCGGGAATGGATCTTCGCTGACGAACACTCCCGGGCGATTCTGACGGCGCTGGAGCGTGGTCATCCCGGAGAGGCCTACAACGTCGGCAGTGGTCACGAAAAAACGAACATCGAGGTTGTCAGAGAATTGCTCCGGATCATGGGGAAACCCGAATCGCTGATCCAGTTTGTCAAGGATCGGCCCGGACACGACCGCCGCTACGCCATCGATTTTTCGAAGATTCAGCGGGAATGGAATTGGCGTCCCGAGGTGGATTTCAGTACCGGACTTGCCGCGACGATCGCGTGGTATAAGGCAAACCAGAACTGGATTCGGGAAATCCGGGATTCTTCCTATCTGAGGTACTACGACCGCATGTATACGCATCGCGACGAGACCTTGGGGGATTTAAAGGCATGACGATGAGGAGGTTTTCAATGCCAAGTTCACGTTTTATTTTTTCAGCTGTTGTACTGCTGTGCCTTGCGCTAGGCGCCGAGCACGCCGTTTCTTCCGCCGCGGCACCAAAACCCCAAACACTACAGCCCAAACTCAGCGGCACCCCGCTTTACATCATTCAGCCGGGCGATATCCTCGAGATTGAAGTGTGGAAAGAGCCCGACGTATCCCGGAAACAAGTCCTGGTGCGTCCGGACGGCAGGATTGCGATTGCGCTTGCGCAGGATATGCAGGCGGCCGGACTGAACCCAACTCAATTAAAAGAAAAGCTCGAGGAGAAACTGAAGGAATACATCGATGTTCCCGTAGTAACCGTTATTGTCGCGGCCATTCAAAGTTATCGCGTGTACGTCACTGGCAACGTCGCTAAGGGCGGGCCCATCATGAGCGAGTCGCCGCTTACTGTTCTCCAGGCGCTGGCGATGGCCGGCTCCTTCACTCAATTTGCAAAGACACGGGAAATCGTTATCATCCGTGGCAATGGTGAAAGCACCCAAAAATATAAGTTCAACTACGAAGAAGTCATCAATGGGGGAAACTTTACCCAGAATGAACTGCTAAGGTCGGGGGACCTGATCTATGTGCCCTAGCCGGTTTTTTGTCCTGGATATGCCGCGGATGCGTCAACATAACCTTGATGGCCGCGCCCTTCCCTTAAGGTTTGGCGCTATCGCGCTCACGCCTCGCGCGGGTTTGAAGCCGCTCATGGGCGGCGAAACGGCCCAATCACTTTGAGAAAACGTACACCAGCGCTCTTGCCCTTCTTCCGAGGCGCCCTTGGCGCGCTCCTGCTCCTGGCCTTCGCTTTCCCGGCGCATGGACGGCAGAGCGAGTCCATTCTAGGAACTTCGGTGAACCTGACAGGCGGGGCCACTAATCGCCTTCAGTCCTCATCTTCGCAGCCGGCTGGCAATGGCCTTTCTACCGCCTTCTATGGAGTTTATCCTTCCCTTTCCCTTACTTCCATGCGCCGGAGCTCTTCGCTCCGGGCGAATTATGGGTTCGGCTTCAATCGGAGGCTGGGTACTTCCCGACAGCCGGGGTCGGATTCCCATACCGCGAGTTTGAACTTTTCTACAGCGCTTGGTCCGCGCTGGAGTGCAGGACTCGAAGATTCTCTTACTGTGACGGGCGATCTGGGCACCTTCAGCGCTCTGAGCGGCGTGAGTTCCGTTCAAGGGATCAATTCCCTTTTTTCGCCAGTCGCAACCGGACGGTCCCTCCGCACAAACCGCGTTGATGGCGACCTTACGTGGGCTCTGGATCAGAACTCTTCGGTGTCGTTCAGAGTCGCGCATAACCTGAGAAAGTACGGTTCCGGCGCTCTGTCCAGCGGTTTTCTCTCCGATCAACAACAATACCAGGGTAGCGTGACGTTTCAGCAAAGGCTCGGAGTAGGGGATTCCTGGAGTCTTGGCTATACCAGCACCTATTTTGATCGTAAGAATTCGACGGATACCCTCTCCCAGTCGGCCCAAGCGGGCTATGCCCTGCACGTCGGGCGCGACATGACGATGCACATCAGTGCGGGCTTATCTCAAGTCAACAACCAGGGCTCTTCTGGAGGGTATCTGGGCTATGACGCGACGGCCCTTCTCGAAAAAACCCTGGTATCCAACAGGTTCTCTGTGGGCTATACGCAGGACAGCAAGGAATCGATCGGGATTGGATCCAATTTCACAACTCGACGGGCGACCCTCGACTGGGATCGAGCTTTTGGCAAAATTACGGCGTCCGCATCAGCATCCGTCTACGATAGCAAGGGAACTCTGAACAATGGGCTGCGTGTTCGAGGTGTCAGGGCCTCGGGCAATGTTGGCTATCCGATCACCCGGACTCTGTCGATCTCTGGAGGAGCGACATACCAGTCCACGCGAAAGACCGGGATTTTCGACTTTACCCAGGAGCGCGTCTTCTTTTCTCTCAGATATTCCGAGCCCAACCTTAAACGGTTCCATTAAGGTGCAGCCCGGCCCATCCCTGCCACCCTCTCCGTGAACCGCCCCGTAAACATCACATCATATTGATAAAAAGCGACTTACATCAAAGCTTAGGGCCTCACGGAGCAAGCAGAGAAGAACGTCCTCACCTTGAGAACTGTCGTGAACCCTTACAAAAAAGCGATAAGAAGCTAAGTCCTTGGCGCAACGGCTTTTGGCCTAAAGTGCAACCATGGGGTGTAAAAAATTCTGACACTTTTTTTGGTTGACAAAAACGCAAGCGTACTTTCCATCTTCGACATTACTTCTTCAGTTCCAAATAGATAAGCGCGACAAGAGTCTCCTCAACGAAAAAGGTATGAAATCTGCACGTAGCCGCGGACGAGGCATTGGGTGCAAGAATATGCTCGAGCCTGGCAAGTAACGCAGAAAGGCATGCAATGAGACTACGGAAAGCCATACTGGGTCTGGCGCTCCTTGGCGCGATGCTAATGACGAGCACTGCATTTGCGAATCCCATATCATTCAATTACGCGAGTGTCGGAAATGCGAGGATGCGGTTCTCCGGCGGAACTTTCTCATTTTCCAACTCCACCCTCGCAGATAACACGCTCGGATGGGGCTTCGAGATCAACGATAACAATCTGGTTGGCCTGCGGGGAAACCTCGGGGGCACATTTACCATTGGGGCGATCACGATATCGGGCGGAACGCAGAGCGCACCAGTCACTGGCACTGGAACGTTTACTGTTTTTGACGGTAGCAAGACTTTTTCAGCGAGCGTCCAGTGGGTTGACATTTTCACTCTGGGCACCGCCGGGGGCACCAATACTGGCGGGACGATCAATCTGACAAACTTCTCCTACAGCGGGACCAACACCGAACTTCTCCATTTGGTGGCCAATACAAATGGGGCGATCACTCTACAATTCGGGTTTCTTGATCCCAGACGTACTTTGACTCAGTTGCAGGCCGCAACCACTGTTATCTCTACCTCCTATACAGGTGATGTTACTTCCGTCTCTGCCGACGTTCCCGAGCCGGGCTCGCTCTTATTGATTGGATCCGGCTTGCTCTCGGTTGTGGCGCTGAGGCGCCGAAGATAGGCCTAAAGGGTCATCCGGCCATGTCTGGAAAATGCCCGAGCCTTTAAGCTCGGGCTTTTTCTTTTAGTGCGCTATTCGGGTCCTGTCCATCGACGAAGGACTCAATTGAGGTGGCGGTAAATCATGCCGCCCACGAAACGTAGCACCGGAAGCGGCATCCGTTGCATCACCGCGTGCACGAGCCGCGCTTTGTTGCCGGTCGATCCCTCTCTTTTTGGGGGTGCTTTCTGCGACATCCCCATCCTGTAGTAGCGCAGAGTATTCTCTTCGGCGCCCCATCCCCGCTTAAACTGGAGGAGACCTTCGTCGTCAGGGTCTGTCCGGCCAAAGGAAAACTCGGTCGCCCCCTGGCCGCGGAAATGCGCGATCGCTTCCCACATCAGCAGATTGTTCGCCCGCACATATTGGAAGTTCATATCCGAGGCGCCGAACTTATAGAATGCGCGGGATCCGAAATGAAAAAAGACCGCGGCCGCGATCCATTTGTTCTGAAAGCGTGCCAAAGATACAAATCCATTACCGGGCTCAAGAATATGTTTCTGGATGTGATGAAAGAAATGAGCGGGTTGTGGGGGCACCCCATGGCGCTGGCGCGTCAAACAATGCAGCGAGTAGAAAATGGCCACGGCATCCGGAGAATGAAGGTGAACGATTTCAACGCCGTCACGACGGGCCTTGTGGACATTTCGGCGCGTGGAGTCCCGGAGCTTTCGGAACTGGAGTTCGTCCGTGCGCTCACACACAAGACGATGCGTAAGAAACTCCTTGCTGGGTACGGCATCGGGCCATCTCTCAACCGGGCAGCGCAATTCCAGATATTTCCATCCACGTTGCAATCTCAAGGCTCGAAGAGGTTCGATAAGAGTGGCGAGCCGACTGGGATCGTTCAGGAGAGGGGCACACTCATCAGAGAAAGGCAGGCAAACTCCTCTGTTGCCGGTCCACACGCTGCGGACTTCCATAAGAGGCATGATCCCCGCCAGGCGTTCCCCGTCCCGAAGAACTGCATAACAAGGCTGATAGCCATAGGATTCGGACAGCACATTCGCCCACCCCGCGGTGTGAAAACAGGTGGCATCATCAAACGATGTGAGCCATTGGTTCCAGTGAGGTTCCGTTCTCGGATCGATGGTTTCCCAACTCACGGAGCGGTCAAGCTCCTACCGGCCTGACGCGCTCCGTCCTGCGATGCAAGGGATCCTTCTCCAGCTGGAGACTGGCCCGACCATCCCCGCGCCTATTGTATCTTCCGCGCAGTTCGGCTAATGCGAGGGGATCGGCAGAAGTCACCCTGAGAAACTCCTGAAATGAACATGGCAGTCCGTAAGACAACTCATCAATAAATTTCGAAATTTGTCCATCAGCCGGCAACGTTAGGGATTGTAACCCGCTGACCGGAGTCCCATCCAGTTTCGTCAGTTCGAGATTCACGCATTCGACGAAGACGATCCCTTCGTATGGCAACGCCCCTCATAACCTTGTTCGTTCTAGATGCCGAATGACTTCACGTGGAGCCGGAACGCCGTTCCGCTTGAAGCGGTTCGACGGTCGCTACACTGACAGTGGCACTCTTGTCATTCTCGAAGGAGAGAATCGCAAAGGCCGACGGGATATTGGAGTTGGACGAGTTTGCGGCGCGGTAGGCCGCGCCGGCCCCACCGGTGCAGTCTTTCCGCCCGTGGTCATTCGGTACGTGGTCATTCGGTACAAGGAGTGCGGGGGAATGGAGTTAGCAAAACGTTGAGTCCGAGACTCCGTTCGCTGCTCGCCAGACTTACGCGGGTTTCAGGTCTGAAGTCACTGCCCATGTGCTGCGTTGCCCCCGATAATCGCGCAATCGAAAACGGCGATTAACGGAAATGACAGCAGCCCGGCTGCGGCCGGTGCGCTGCGCAATGTCACCGATTGACATATCGGTCGAGTGCAGCAACCTCATGATTGTGCGGATCTCTGTTTCCTGAAGGCGGCATCCTTGCTTGGCCATATAAGTTTCTCCTTAACAAGGAGTCTTATCGGGAGAAAATGCCGCAAACTTTAGTGCTGATAAAAGATTGATAAAGTGTGGCTTACTTGGTTTTTGGACCTGGAAGTCGAAGGAATGCGGCAGCACGCCATGCAGGCGGCAAGCAATGATTGCCGAAGAGAGTCCGGGCGGTTAGTGCACGACGATGAGTGTTTTTTCCGTTATTTCATGATCGCAACGCGGACACTGGACGGGTCGGCACATCACATACTCCGTATTGGGATCGTCAGAGTGCATCACGGCGTCCAAAACGTAATCAAAGGTCATATCTGCGCCGCCAGTGCAGCATTGGCAGCCGGAAAGCCAGCGTGCGGCCTCGGCGAGCAGTGCTTCATCGACGAGGATGACAGGCGTTTCGTCGAGACATGCGAATGTCGGATATGCCACAGCCGTCTGCCTCCCAGACTCGCCTTCGCAACGGACCAGAGTGTTCTCAAGCATCGGGCTGCCACAGTTCGGACACTCTACAGAGGCCGCCATCATGAACTCGGACATGGGATGGCTGACGCCCAGAACCTCAATCAGCACAGATCGAAACGGTCTTGAAACGCCCGGACTGCAATTCTGGCAAGCGATTACCCGGATTTGGGCTTCGATCAACGACATCGTACCCACCACAACCAACTCGGTGCCGAGGACATTGGGTTTATGTCTCATCGCTGGCGACTCTCCTGACGCCACTGCAAGAATTGCACGTCTCTTGCCACTAGCAACAAATATCGATGTTTCCGAACTAAGTGATTACAAAATTAGCGAGTTAGGCTTGAGCGTGCGCGGCCGCGATCGCAAATATCTCGAACTGGCCTTTCCGAAGAAGGGTGAAAAACTCCCGGATTCTCCGTCACCTGACGAGAAGTGCCGACATACCATCACTTGAACCGGCAAAACAGCTGTTGTCGGGGTCGAGGAGAGACTTTACGAGACGTTGACTAGTGTTTTTTCCGTAATAGCTTGATTGCAGGACGGACACACCGCCAGCCGGCACATGAGGTATTCCGTCGTTGGACCGGACTCACCTTCAGCCAGCTCCTCGAGGACGTAGTCGAAAGGCATTGTCGCGTCAGCGGAACAGGCTTCACACGCGGAAATAAATCTCTGAGCCTCAAACACTTGTCGGTCGCGGACGAAAACGACCTCAAGCTCCTCGATCAGGACCGTCTTGGGGGATGGAAGCGAAGTCCAGTGCAGGCTGGCAATGAAGGGTGTGTCGCTCATGCTCACAGCTTAAGGCAATCGAGATGCCTTCTTTTTTACAATATTAAGTCTTTTAGATTGAGCCGATTATGGTTTGTCCTGTAACTTCTGCAAAAATTTTGCATTAAGATTCGTAATCGATGCCGACAGCTACATGCAGTAATTCGCTTCGGATGCCGCTCAACATACACAAACCAAAAGAGTTATAGCCGACATCTTCGCCCTATTCATACTGTAAAGGATTCTCACATTTCGGCAGGAGTTGGGAGAGTTTTGTGGAAATCTTCTCCTGCTCCGGGCGGGACGAGGCAGGATTATCCGTTTCCGCGCGCTTTCCCGGCACTGCGCGGGTATCTTTCGGCCAGCGGGAATGCGCTTGACGACATCTCTTTCTCAGCCCATTGGGCGATTCGAGCGCGAACTTCGGCAGGAACGTCTTTATGGCGATCTGCGCTGCCACTTACGAACATTTCGGCGTCCGTTTGCAGGATGTGTGGTGGATGCATTTCGAAGCTGTCATGGTGCTCCTGCATATAGGCAAAGCTGCATTTGTGAACAGCGCTCGCGAGTTCCCGTTCGTCGAGGGGAGCAACACCGAGGAATGTCGCGACACACCGGACAGTCGAGGGGAGATCCTTCTTCATATCTTCGAAATATATGAACAGTACATTTTCCGGATGCTCTTCGGCACGCCTCCACCAGCCTTTGACGTGATCGGCCCATGTGCCCCACCACATCAGAGCAGGCGATGTATACCATTCTTCAAAAGCCTGAAGGTTCGGAGCCATACTGCCCAGGTTGGTCACCACAAAGTCCACACAGCTCGCGAAACAGGAAACCGGATGCCGCGCGACATAGATGTATTTCGCGATGGTGTTGTAGGGGCACAACTGCGATGGAAGATGGGTCTTGATGATCCGCGTTGGCCGGGTCGTTCCGACGGGTTTCGAATCCTCGATCGAAACGCTTTTGCGGCCTTCGATCCAAGGCGACACGGCATACATCTCGCGCCCTGTTTCCACAAGGTCGCCATTTCCGCGGTTGATGACCTGAAAAACAATATGTTGCATCCAGGTCGTTCCGCATTTCATTTGCGTGACGACAAAAACATCTTCCTGCCGTGGAATGTACGCCTCCGCCTTGGCAAAACCTTCGGCGCTGCAACTATCGGAAGGCGCGGCGACGCTCTTGTACTGGACTCGTCCCTTCCGAAAGTCCATCGTCTTTCTCATGGTCAGCCACAGGACAGGTCGCAACATCCTGGCGTGGAATGCGAGTCTGCGCTTGAACGCTTCTCGTTCGGCCGGAGGGAGGCCGTAATAGTTCAACCCGACCGTCCGTTCTTCACTCCATTGCAGAACAACAGCGAAGTAGATCGCCGCCGCAATGAACAGCAGAACCAACACACCGAGGATTGCCAGCACTAACCAGACAATGGACATTTGAATGACACCCTCAATAGTGGACTTCAGTACCGCGCGCGGCGCCCCATTTTGCCATCACAAACACGTCGTCACACAGTTGTTTTGGAATTGACGTCGCCACACAGCTAGGTCTGCGGCGCGTCGCGAAGCCGGATTGCGGCGCGACGGCGGTTTCGGATCAATACGGCCGTGAGGCCCATTCCCGAAAGCAATCCAAGTACGCCCAGGGACCAGGAGAAATAGGCGATTCTGAGAGCGGTTCTGTGTGCGGCAATCCTTGGGGCGAGCAAAGCGGCGGGATCATAGATATGCCCCCCCTTGACAACGCGCCAGACGCGCGTGAGATTGGCCAGATCCAGAAGCGGATCGGCGTCCAGCACGACGGCATCTGCAAACTTGCCGGCTTCCAATGTGCCGAAATCGGGGCGTTTCAGGGCTGCAGCCGCACGAAGGGTCGCCGCCTGGATGGCTTCCATGGGCGACAGTCCGCAGTGATTCAGCAGTTGTATTTCCTTAAGAAGTGCAGGCCCGGCCGGATCTTCGTCCGTCCCCGTCACGACGACGCCTCCGCGATCGTGAAAACTCTGAACGAATTTACAAATGAGCGGATAAACGGCATCGACTCGGGAACGCCGCCGATTGATTTGAAGCGATCCCTGCTCACCAAACGGGATCCAGGATCGAACGACGGATTTCATGGTCGGAGAGTCGGCAAGATACGCCTGATCTTTGTCGAATGGGTACGGAAGTGTGAAATGCACTTCGTTAACAAGCAGGGGCTCCAACCAGATGTGCTGCGCCACCGCGCTTTCGACAATGTGTTGCAGGCGAGCATCATCCTGGGTTTGCCAACGGTCGAGACTCCAGATCCAACGGCCGAGACCACCTGGCGACGGTGGACGCTGCGCGCCCGCCGCTTGACCAAAGGCGGATATTGTGGCCATGTGCGATAGCCCATCGATGCCTGCGGTCAGCGCGGCGTCAAGGTGTGAGCGCCCTTCGGCCCACGTGTGACCAAAAACCGGAAGACCCAGCCGGTGAGCCTCCTTAACGATGGCCTGAATCTCGTCGTCCGTGCGTTCCTGTTTGATCTTGATCGCGTCAACCCCGAGCGCGGCGAGCACATGAACCAGGTCCGTGACATTCCGAGCCCCATAGCGCTGCACGTTCTCTGTCGAAATTAACCCGGACACGACAAGGCGCGGTTCCGGAACATCGGCGGCGTCCACTCGCGTCCGCGCCGCCAGATTGGCTTCAAGATTCTTGCTTGTGCCGGCGTCTCGAGTAGTCGTAATGCCGAAGGCGAGGCGGGTGGTTTGGTCACGGCGAGTCTCTTCCGGTTGTTCGGTCCAGCGAAGATGAACGTGAGTATCAATGAGACCCGGGACAATCCATTTTCCCCGGGCATCCAGAACTGCTGCGGCGGCCGGCACGGGGCAACGGCTGGCATTTCCTGCGCAGGTTATGAATCGCCCATGCCCGACGATGGTCGAGTCGGCGGTCGTGGAACCGCCCGTACCGTCGATCAGCACGGCCCCTCGGATCGCCCAGGAGCTTTCTGGTTCCCGCGCCGGGGTGGGGCTCGTCTGCGCGAACAGAGGTATCGCCAAGACCAGTATGGCCAGTGCTTTCATACGCGGGAACACGGCAGGATGACTCGGCAAGGCGCCTCAGACATATAAATTGTCATCAACAAGGCATCCAGCCGTGACACCTTTAAAATGCTTGCGACAGCTGCTGGCTGCCCAAGCCTGTGCGTCTCAACCGTTCCGTATAATGAGGTGTGGTCTTCCAAAAGAGGTACCTTTTTGTGTTCCTGACGACCGCAACGTCGAGGGCAACCTCTTGGATCTGTTAGTCCAGGCTGTCGATAGGGGTCGTCTCGCAATCTTTGACCTCATCGCAATAGGGAGGGGCCGTGGAGCGATGCCGGTCGATCCATTGCATCACCGTGTTCGGGTCGGAAACTTCATTTCCCTTGGATAGCAGTTCGAGGATAAGATCGTGAGTGGCGATCGTGTTGAAGGGCGTGTCATAGGAGACTCCGCGGTGCTGCCCGGGAAGTTTGATCATCAGCGGCACGCGATGATCGTGATAGGAACTCAAAGTGAAGCCCTCTCCTTGCGAAGTCCACGGCTTGTTGGGCTTGGCACGATACCAGTGATCTGAGGTCACGATCACGGTCGAGGTTTCCCATGTACCTGCGTTTTCCATGACCCGCCGTAACTCCCCGAGAGTGATATCCACGAGAGCGAGGTTGTCCACATAACTGGCGTTACCCGCTGCGATCAGCCGCTGTTTCCTCCGATCAAAGATGTTGGGCGCATGCGGAATGGGGAAATGCGCCAGTTCGAGGCCCAAATCGGCGCGCGCCACCATTTTCTTTGCTTCGTTCATGACAGAACGATACATCTCCAGGTCCCAACCGTCGCGCTTCGCTCTCATCGCGTGAAACTCGCTCAGGAATCGTCCCGCCAGTCCCACGAAACTCCCGCCGGGAATCCCTTCAAGCGCAGCGCCAATCTGGTTGATCATGATTTCACGCATGCTGAACACATCAGAATGTCGGCCAACGCCATTGAACATGTGGGCGCTCCACCAGGAGCACGCGGATAGACTTCCGCGCAGAATGCGGCAGTAGGGATGAAACCAGCCCACCAATGCGGAATCGATACCCAGTGAACGGGCGTCCGCAAAAATGTTCGGCAGAGTTGCCCAACTCACCTTCGGACCAGTGCTTCCAAGTGTCACGAGAAGTGTTGAGGCGTCGACAGGAACGCCCTTCGATATGGGCTTCCCGCTGATCAGTGACGGCATCGCCATAGTCGTCTCGGCCGCAACGGGATATGCGTGAGTTGAGGAAATCGATTCACTTCGGAATCGGTCAAGTTCGGGAAGCTGTAACCCTGCAGGCCGTTCGTCAAACGCGATTTGCTCGTCCAGTTCATCAAAGAGAATCCAGATAACACGCGATTGCGCAGTATGCCCGGCGGCCAAAGCCGGCGCTAATTCTCCGTCGAATGAGCGGGCGTTCTTTTCGTAAGTCAGGAACAACCATATGGCTTGACCGAATGTCAGGACTACGAAAGGCGTAAGAATCCAGACGACTGCCTTCGAACCATGAATGAGTCCGTTTCGCCAGCGCACTGCAGCGATCAATACAAGGATGGAAACCAGACCCAGAAACACAACCAGGGCGGTATGCCGGAGCAAGTCGGGAAACTGCTCGGCCGGCACGATCGCCACCAATCGCCGGGCGCCATTCAAAGCGACGATAACAACGAAGAGAAAGCCATAGTTTGCAAGGTATTTCCCGCGTTCCGACAGGAACCGCCTGGCGAGACGACCGAGAATCAAGAATACGGAAGCGAGCAATATCGTGTTCAAAAGAATGGCCGGGTAGGACATTCGGGACGGAGCGTGATCCATGAAGTAGTGGTAACGCGATCCCGTCAGCAGTTCTGCCCAAATCGGTAAATAGCAAAGATTCGCGAGCGACAGCGCCCTCATCGCATCTCTAGCCATTTACTAACCCAACTTACCCCGTTGAACCTTCTTCAATAGGTAAATGCACCGGTGCGCTTCGAGTTGTTCGGACCGAATGGTCTCGAATCGGCGGCTCGCGGTCGCTTCAAACACGTCCCTGGTTACTCCAGTGAACAGCTCCTCACGTCCGCGAGTCAGGCGCCGGAACATCTGGTCTTCCGGCCCAACAAATTCAATGATGACCAGATCCCGGGTCAGATCGGCAGCGAGATCGATAATATCCTGCAAGGGCACACGCTCGGTGACAAGCATATGATGGATCACAGCCAACATGAGGACCGCGTCGAATGATCCGCAGGCGCGATCAAGAAAGCTGGAACATTCGCTGTTCCTCCATCCCACAGCCGGAGTCGGCCGAGTCAAATCAACGACCAACGGCAACACATCCAGCTTTTCCTTCCGAACCGTGCGGTACACTCTATCCACGACCGCGGGATCGCTGTCGATGGCGACGACGCGAGCGCCGTTTTTCGCGGCAAGGCAACTGAAGAACCCTGTGTTGCAACCGACGTCGAGAACGCTTTCGGGACGGAACTCACGAAGCGCTTTATCCACGAACGCTTGCTTACCCTCAAATTGGTCCTTTGTATAATGCGTCATCTCCGCCATGTAACCAGTCCACGCGGATCGTTGTTGATCCGGTGGCGCAGCCCGGCCAAGCGTTCGCCGCAATCCTCGGAATAATAACTGCAATGTAAACCGAGCCCGCTCGGGGTCAATGTCAGGTTTCCTGGTGTAAAACTCCGTGCTCTTCGCTTGCGAAGTGCCCCCAAGCCATTTCGGTATAGAAATCAAAGTCAGGAAAGGCGGCAGGAGCCGACGGATTGGGCTGCAAAACTCGTAAAGGTCTTCCGGCGACAGGCCGTCGCGATGAGTCAAAAAGAACTGATGCGGAGATAATCCGAAATGTTTGTTCAGCAGTAAGGGGATGATGAAGGTTCGCAGGAATTGGGCATATGGCAGCCAGATCGCATCACCCGGGCGGCGTGATTCGAATGAAAGAATGTCGACGAATACAGGTTCCGGCCCCTGAAAGAGAACGTTGTAGGGAGTAGCGTCCTTGAGCCCGAGCCCGTCCTCCAGCAACCGTTCCGCAAGTTCCAGCGTGAGTTGAGCCGCCGAGTTGAGCAGTTCGGGGGACCATTCCTGGGGAAAGGATGGGAAGGGCAAGCGTGCATGCTCCACTACCATCGCCACATCGATGTCGTCTGAACAGGCTTTCAACTCCGCGGTTTCGAGCAGGCTCCGGCACTCCGCTTCTCCAAGAACCTTTGTGCCCACAATTCGCTGTCCTGATACAAGATTCTGAGCAGCCGCGGAAGACAAGAAACGGTCCAGAATGGGCTTGCCTTCAGTGGTGATGATTCGCAGGACACGTCCCTTGACCACGACGAGCCTGCCTGAGGGATCGCGGAAGGACTTCGTCAGGACCGGATTAGTGGATGGGAAGTCTCGAGGCGTCTCGATCACCTTTTTTGTCTCAAGTTGCGCACCCAACCTCCCACGGTACGCCAGATATTCTTGATGTAAAAAAGGGCGCCAACGCCTGCGGCAAGAAGCGCCTGCCAAATCAATGCTCCCGTACCGGGATCGATATAGGCATGGACACTGCGAACCGAAATGAGGAATATTGTCGCAACGCAAACCCACAGCTTCAAGTTCTGCAACGTGAGTCGCGACGTCTTTGAAGGGTCTGGAACTCTTGTTTTCATCCGCTGCGTCTCTTCCTTAAAATAATGCCAGCAGGGTCAGCCAATGGAATCCAATCGACGCAGGACCAAACGTTCGGCGTGCCGGCGGCCCGGTCACGGTGAATCCGTTAGTTTCCCGGGATGTCACCCAGCTTAATCGATCATCGTAGCGTAAGAAGTGATTCTGATAAACCTGCCTGCATAATTGAGTTCAAATTTCGAGATCAAACGTTAACACCATGTCACAATTATGGCAAACATTCATAAGCGCTAGAGCCCAATGGTCATGGGCGTTGCGTCCCAGCAGCAACAGGACAAGGTCACGTAAGTTTGAAAGCGTAATGACACATCAGAAAAGCGCTCCCCAGATTAGCCCGCCCGCATAATTAAGTTCAAACTTCGGGACCAAACGTTAACATCGTTGTCACAAATATGGCAGCCGCAGGTGCGCACGTCTCCAATGGCAAATTCTAGCGACGTCAAAAAAACACTAGTCAGACAGCTGTTGTTTCAATTGTCACTGGCGAATCTTTGTTTTTTCGCCGTATGGGGCAAGATCCTGCCGGGAATGCCGATCCAGTATTACCTCATCGGCCCCCCCGCGAAATGGGTTTTCATCGCGGCCATGTTGGACGTGGCGATCCTGACCGTGATGTTCTGGGTCTTTGAAAACCTGGTCAGACGATTCGGCGGCCCCAAAGCTGGAACTCTCATCCATTGGACCTACTTTGCCGTCGTGCTTTGCGTGTTGAACAGTGTGCGCAGGTCGGTGGTGAGAATCCCGCTTGAAAAGATATTTTCTCTGTCCGGACGGCCCGGAATGGTGGCATTGGCAGGCATCCTGACGTTAGCCAGCGTGGTCTGCATTGTCCGTTGGAGGCGGAAGATTCCCCGCGCCATCGAAATTTGCGTGTTCGCACTGTCCCCGCTGGTGTTGGTGACGTTCGGGCAGGCCACATGGTCACTCGTGAATTATCAAGCGCTGACCGCAAGATTCAATCCACCGCTCGCTTCACGGCTCCCTGGACATAAAGTCACCGCGCGAGTGGTATGGCTGTTGTTTGACGAGTTCGACCAACAACTAGGTTTTGATGAACGCCCCGCATCGCTTAGCATGCCGGAGTTCGACCGATTCCGGGCGCAATCGATCTACGCGACTCAGGCCACGCCAGTCGGTAGCGACACAAGTCTCGCGATGCCCGCGTTAATTACCGGGAAACGGGTGGCGGAATCGGCGCCCAGCGGACCCGCAAGTTTGCGCCTTACTCTCGCGGACAACGGCGGCAGCGTAAACTGGGCGTCGCAATCCAGTCTTTTTGCAGAGGGCCGGTCCGCGGGATATAACGCTGCGGTCGTCGGGTTCTATCACCCCTACTGCAGGATCATGGAAAGCAGTCTGACGACTTGTTCCTCGTTTGGCTCCTACTTTATCCCTCAGGTATGGACTCTGGCCCCAGGCTTCAGTCTGGTCGAAACGATGGTGGCCGAGGCCGCACTCATTCTGGGAGAGATCCCTGTCGTGAACTTCTTTCAGATCGAATCGCGCGTCCTGAACCATTTCAAGAATATCGGGGTGAAACAGCGTCGATTGGCCATTGATGTCTATAACGGCGTCATGAAGGCGGCGGTGAAAGTCGTCGCTGACGGCGACATGGGCCTGGTGTTGATCCACTTGCCGGTCCCGCATCCACCCTTTCTGTACGATCGTCGAAAAGGTTCGATGCCCGGGGGAACCTACAGCTATCTGGACAATCTCGCGCTCGCCGATCGAGCGTTGGGAGAACTCCGGGTAGTGATGGAAAACGCCGGTCTGTGGGAAAACTCCACGGTATTGGTAGCCGCGGATCACTGGTATCGACACAAGGTCCGAAAACCCTGGCTGGTGCAGGGAGAAAAGTTCACTCTCACGCATTATGAAGATTATCGCGTTCCACTTCTGATCAAGCTGCCCGGGCAGCATCGCAGTGTTGCTTACGATCAACCGTTCAACACGATCGTCACTCACGACCTTATTCTTCAACTTCTGAAGGAGCCGTCCACGATGGCGGATCCGGCCGCAGTCATGCACTGGCTCGACGAACACCGGAATTCGGCACCCATGATCTGCGACGAATCCGACGATTGTCGGGGCGTAGAGCGGTGAATTTCACTACTTGTAGTTCTTAAGGAACTCGATCAGAGCACTACGTTCATCCGCATCGGAAATCTGGCCCGGCTCCATCGCGGAACCGGGAGCGTAGGAATTCGGATCCTTTAGAAATGCGTTGAGCCGTTCCTCGGTCCATTTGCCTCCGAGTTGCCGCACCGCCGGAGAGTAGGGGAATGCGGACTCCCGCGCCACGCCGGCACCTACAATCCCCCGAAGAGAGGGGGCAAGCGGCTCTGAATCGCCTGTCGCCTCGTGGCAAGCCATGCATCTCGTGAAGATTACTCTGCCCACAGGTTTCGATGGACCTGTTGTCAGGGACACCACAACGCCCTCCTGCGTCCACAGAAGGATCCGCCCGTCAGCGCCTTCAGCAAGATCCCGAATACGAAAACCAACCAAAATGGGTTCGACGTAGATCACGCGTTCATCGCGGAGCCTTACCCTCATGAGGCTCTTGCGGATCAGGGATGCCACCAACAGGTCGCCCTTCCACTCCGAGAATCTATGCGAGTCGATCCGGATGAGATTCGAGATTCCAATGGAAGGTACAAAAGCATGTACCGGTTCCGTGAATGCGCCATGGTCGTGCGCTTCAGGAGCGAGCGGCCAGAAGTAGCTTCCATATGCCGTGCCATAGGTGACGGTGGGGTAGCCGTAGTTTCGACCCTTCTCGAGCAGGTTGATTTCATCACCGCCTTGAGGTCCGTGCTCCGTAAGCCAGATGTGTTGCTGCTTGTCGACGAGGATGCCTTGCGGGTTTCGATGCCCAACGGTGAAAACCTCGTGCTCTCCGGCCTGGCCGAGGAGAAGGACCTTCCCGTAGGACGCGTTTTCGGCCGCAGTAAACGGCGGATGCGCCGACTCGGCGAGCCCGAAGTCTCCGACGGTCAGCAACAGCTTGTCGCCCAACCACGCCAGTCGACCGCCCGACTCCAGGTACTGAAAGTTCGGAAACACAGGCACGCAAGGCCGTGTTTCGAAGATGTCCTTCCAGGAATTTGTCGGTCCGGATTCGGTCGAGGTAGTGGCCGGAAGAGAGGCAACCGACACACGCATCGTGAAGCACTCGTTTGCGGGGACCCATTCCTGGTGAGCGACAAAGACCCTCGGTGGCACGGACTTGGTATCCATGACCATTCCGGTGACGCGGTGGGCATCCATCTTCAATTCGTTAAGGCGCTTTCGATCCTCGTTTTCCACGGACTGCTCGCGTGGAGGGGAAAGGGGCACCCGCTGGGCGCGAAGCGTATCGTTACCGCTGCCCCACTCGAGGATGTAGAACTTCCCGTCACCCGTGACGAGGAGGAAGGCGTTCCCATACGGCACGATAGCCCCTCCTCGCGTCATCGTTACCGGTTCCAGCAGATTCGGATAGGCCCTGAAAGACACCAGCTTCAGTGCCGTCGACAGCAGATCGCGCTTTGCCCCGCCGAGTTTCGAGCGCGTCCCCAGAAAAAATATGGAACCCAATCCGACGGCGAGAACCGCCAGCCCGAGCACTTTGCGAGAAGACAACAGAAAGTATGGAAAGACCGCCAGTACAATGCCCAAAGCAGCAGCCACGACAAATGCTCTCTGGGAGTAAGCTAGTGTTCGAAGGGCATGCCTCAAAAGTAAGGCCGTCGCGCCATAGCAGGCAGCGGCGGCGAAGAGACGCAGCACAACGCGGGTGCTATGCGATCGATCTGGAATCAGTTCAAGAATGAGGACGAGAGTCAGAAAGGCGGTTCCCGCGAGAAGGGACTGTCCAATGGCCTTTAGCGGAGCCTCCCAGAACGGCACGCCGTTAAGAAGCTCTGTCGGTGCGAGGACAACCAGGAGAAGAGACAAACCGAACCACGTCCCCGACGCGGCACCGCTATGAGTGTGACCGGGAATTCGCAGAGACCATATCCAGCGCAGAATAGAACCCATAGGAAAATTGCGCCCGCGCTACCTGGGAACTCTACCTCTACCGAAACGCTTCAAGGCTTGTAGACCATCAGGCGGTTGCCACACGGAGGGTAACACGCGGCCGGTTGATGTGAAGCCTGATCTCAATTTCGGGGCGACAATGCTCGCCGTGTAGTAGTCTTCAGACCCATGTCCAGATCTGCTCGCACGCTCTTTTGGGGAGTTGTCCTGCTTGCGTTTGCACTTCGCTTGTATCTAGTCATCTCGACGGCATACATCTGGGACGAAGATCGCGAGTGGATCCCGCTCGGACGATCCATTTCTTTTTCTTCTGTGGCGCCTAACCTGCCATGGCGATCCGTCAGCCATCACGCGGGCAGCGCCTACATTATCAAGGCCACCAGCAGTGTTTTCGGCCAGAATGCGCTTGGTTACCGGATAGGGTTTGCGCTTGCCGGCGCCATAACAGTCTGGGCCGTGGGAATGCTCGCCTGGGAATGGCTCGGCGCCCAGGGTTGCATCCTCGCGGCTCTCGCCCTGGCACTTAATGAATATCACCTCGCCGTGTCTGCCATAGCGACGGAAAAGAGCCAGTACTTAATGTGCAGCGCGCTCTCGATTCTTCATTTCGGACGCTTTCTGAAGTTCGAGAAGTCGCGGAATCTTTACTTGACTGCCGTTTTTGCAGGGGTCGCCTTCCTCTTCAAGGAGACTTCCGGATTGCTTCTTCCGGCCTGCGCTGCGGCGCTTCTGGTGTCGGGGAAAGCGGGGTGGTTCAAGCGACGAGAAACCTATATCGCGGCCGGTCTGGGCTTTGCAATCGTGCTGCCGGATCTCTTTTGGAATTTCTTCAACTGGGATAAGGGATATGGCCTGCACACCGGGAGAATTGCTGGTCTGGGATTTAACCGGCATTTCTTTCTGTTCTTTGGACGCGATCTGATCGCAAAGATTTCGCAGGCTCTTGGAAGGTTTCTCGCGGATCCTGCCAAGGAATATCCCGCGATGAATGCCCTCTGGGGCGCGATTGTGATTGGGTCTGCCTTGTTTGCAATCGTGAAGTGGAGAAAACTGCAACCCATCGGAAGACTGGTCACGATTTTCTTCTGGTGTATCCTGCTTTTCTTTATGTTGGGCAAGCCCGGCCAGACCCAATACATTGTGGAAACGCAGCTCCTGGTGGACTCGAAAGCGTGGTTCTGGGTGGATCAAGTCCTGATCGGCAGCTCCGTGCTGGTGGCTTGGAGCATCAGTAGCCTGACTGGACGATGGAAACAACTGGGGATGGCCGTGTTCGTCCTCGCCTGCCTGATGTCACTAGTTCGGGTTCATGACAAACTGGAAATGCCGACAGTTCAGCTGACCATTGTTCCAAACACGATCTGGCCCGCGGATGGACAATTTATAGATCTGAAAACGTTCGTGCTGCCTTGCCAGATCTGTAAGCCGACCCTGCGCCTTGTGGAAAGCACCACCGATGACCATGACGGTCGAGGGGTGATTCCTTCCTCGACCGAAGAGATCCGGGGTCTCATGCAAGGCACGGATGATCGCGAATTCCAGGCCGCGGCTAAAAATGGGGGAACCGCTGCGGCACGAAACTACGGATTTCGGTACGAGATTTCGGACAGGGGCCTCAAGTGGTCCGTCTCACGTCAGGTGGTCGTAAGTAATAGAATTTCTCCCCTTGTCCCATTTTGGGCTCGCTCCTGACTTCAATTCTATGAGCCACGAATCGCTAACCGCCTCCACGCGCATCGACAGGCGATTCCTGTCGATGGCAATCGTTTTGGGCATAACCGGTGGCCTCGTCGAGGGTGTGTGCCATCTGGGTCTGCAGCGGCTGAATGTTCTCGACAATACGTGGTACGAAATCATCTGGATCGCCGCGTTCTTCAATGGTCTTGTCCTGTTGGTAACGGGCATCGTACTCACTGCCGGATTTTCCATTCTGCCGGCCAGAATGCGTTCGAAAAATCTGCTCGTGTTTGTCCTTGCGCTGACGGCACTGGTGCCCGTCCTCGCGCTGGCGCTCAAGGAGTGGATGAAGAACTATGCCATCCTCATTCTGGCCGTCGGACTCGCAACAGCGTTCATGCGATGGTTTGACCGCAATCCGGAAAGCAGACTCCGTTTATTCAGGCGGTGTCTGCCGTGGACCATCGCTGTGGCTGTATTCTCTTGTGCCGGCATCCAGGGCTATTTCTGGCTCCGTGAACGCCTCGGTACGCATAACCTTCCGGCCGCTTCCGCTTCCGCGCCTGACGTTCTGATAGTCGTTATCGATGCTCTTCGGGCGGACCATCTTTCGACGTATGGATACACAAGAACCACGAGCCCCAATCTCGACAGGATCGCCGGAGAAGGCATACTGTTTGAACACGCTTACTCTGCTGCCAGTTACACACTGCCGTCCCACGCATCGCTGGTGACGGGCCTGTACCCACATGAGCACGGTGTGGAGTGGCTTTCTTCGAAGGAACTGACCAGACGGAATATCCCGACGATTGGTTCAGCGCTGCAGCGTCACGGCTACCGTACGGCGGCGTTCTCTGGCAACACTTTCTGGTTCTCCAGGGAACATGGCTTCGGTCAAGGGTTCCTTCATTTTGAAGACTACTTTCAATCCGTTGCCGATATGGTGTTGCGGACTGCCTATGGCCGCATCGCGTCAGTCGCGGTCATGCCGAAGCTGGGATATGAAGACATCGCGGCGCGAAAACATGCCTCCGACACCAACCGTTCGGTTCTCCGCTGGCTTGGTGATTCCGATCCTAAGCCATTTTTTGTCTTCGTCAATTACATGGATGTTCATGATCCCTATCTGCCCCCGCAGCCGTATCGCAGCAAGTATTCCAAGGGAAAGGAGCCAGGCGGTCTGATTAACTGGCAGTTTCACATTCCTGAAACGCTGACGCCCGAGCAACTGCGAAGTGAAATGGATGCGTACGATGGTGCCATCGCATACGCCGATGAACAGGTCGATGCATTGATCAAAGCGTTGAAGCAACGCCAGACTTCGCGGGATCTACTGGTCATCATCACTTCAGACCACGGGGAAGAGTTTAAGGATCACGGCAACCTTACTCATGGCCACACCCTTTATCGAGAGAGTATCCAGGTGCCTCTCCTCTTCTGGCAACCCGGCCGGGTTCCGAAGGGAATCCGCATCTCCCGCCCGGTCAGCAATTCGGATATCGCCGCCACGGTCATGACCATGATCGGTGATGGCAAGGCGCTTCCCGGCACTTCCCTCGATCGACTCTGGAGTGGTGACGCTGTTGTTGGGGACTGGGCATCTCCCCTGTCCGAATTGAAAGAGAGGCCGTGGGCCGGAGACCGGTATCCTGTCCACTACGGTTCCCTGCGCTCAGTGGTCACGCCGGACCTCCATTGCATTGAATACAAAGGTCCCCGTCTCGAAGCCTTTGACTGGAAGAAGGACGCCCCGGAAACTAACAATCTTGCCGAAACAACCACCATGGCGACGTTGATGGAAGACTGCCGGCAGCGGCTCGAAAAGGCTTCAACGGGATCGATTCCCTGATTCTGTGAGCGCTTTCAAGCTATTATGCGTTGGCGCGACTATCTGAATGTTTACTCCCGACGCGAAGACGACACAGACTGAAAACGCTTCAAGCACGGCCATGCGGAAGTCAGACTGGGTTTGGATCACAACGATCCTCGTAGTCGCCGTCGTTCTCCGCAGCATCCATCTGGACGCCAGTCTTTGGTTTGACGAGATCGTGAGCCTCGTGGAGTTCGTGCGTCTTCCTGTCTCTGCTGTGGTCACGTCCCTTTCATCGCTCAACAACCATATCCTGTACAGCCTCGAGGCCCACGCCGCGATCGCGGTGTTTGGTGAAAGCGCCTGGGCACTCCGGCTGCCTGCGATGTTGTTCGGAGTGGCCTGTGTCGCGATGCTCTGGTGGTTCGCCCGACAGATCGTTAGCCGTTGGGAAGCTAACCTCGCGGCGTTGCTGCTGGCAGTTTCTTATCACCATATCTGGTTCTCTCAAAATGCGCGCGGCTACACCGGACTGATGTTCTGGGCCCTGGCGGGCACGGCTCTTTTTATCAAAGGCATCCAACAGCCGTCGTGGCGGGTGTGGATCGGCTACGCATTCGTAGTGGCGGCCGCAGCCTATACGCATCTGTCGGCCGGCTTTTTCTTCATGATCCACGGCCTCGTATATCTTGTGCTGGTCGCGCTGCGGGGCCGTTTCGGAAGGCGATACCCCGGAATACTGGGATGGATGCCGATAGGAGGGTTTGTTCTTGGAGGGCTCTTGGTCTTCCTCCTGCACGCACCCCTTCTACCTCAACTCATTGGGGCAATGCGGTCTGTTTCGGTCACTGCATCCACGGAAACGACCGTCGCCGAATGGAAGAACCCCGTTTGGACACTTCTCGAGATTTTTCGAAACCTGCGGAGTCTCGGTCTCCTTGCAGTTGTGGGTTTGCCCGCCGTCCTGGGGTTCTCTGCACTCGGAGCTTTTAGCTTGAGCCGGCGGCATCCTGTATTTGTCGCAATCACGCTGACCCACATACCTCTGACATTACTGTTTCTTCTTGTGCTGTCCTTCCGGATCTGGCCGCGTTATTTCTTCATCGATCTGGGATTCGTCTTTCTGTGCCTCATCCACGGCGTGTTTGTCTTCTCCGGTTTCCTCGCCAAATCTCTGGACACTCCGCGGCGGTTCTCCATGAGTGGAGAGAAACTTGGGATCATCGCCTCCGGCACAGCCATCTTTTGTTCCCTGTTTCTACTGCCCCCCAACTACCGCTATCCGAAGCAGGACTTCCTCGGCGCCAAAAACTTTGTTGAGGCAGCTCGCGACAAGAAAGACGCTGTTGTCTCGATGGGGTTGGCTGCCTATGCGTATTCAAAGTATTACGCACCCGAATGGAAAACGGCCGATTCGTGGGATGAGCTCGAGCGAATCCATGCTGAAGGCCGACGCACGTGGTTCGTCTACACGTCTCAGGCGCACATGGCGGAAAATTATCGTGATGTCGTGGCTAATCTCGCCAGTCAGTACGAACTTGTAAAGCAGTTCCCGGGAACCCTGGGAGATGGAGCCGTATTCGTCTATAGAACTCGGGACCGCTCGGGAACCAAACTCCAACAGTGAATCCGGGGCCCTTCACTGCTGGACCGGTTGCTCCGTGTCCGCCGCCTCGCCGCGAGTAATCCGAATCGGGAAGTAGCCGGGGAATTGCCGCGTAAGCACTGCGTTGGCGGCGCCCCGGTCCCGCGCGACGATGACGTCGGACGGAAAAGCGCCGGCGTTGAACATCGTGAGTAGCTCAAGAATATTCTCGTCGCGCGGGGGCTCCGCCACGAAGACCATGACTCTCTCATGGGTCCGTCGCGCCTCGATGACCTCTTCAAAATACGGAAAGATTTTCCTCTTCCTGCTTTGGTAGGTCGAATACATGTCTACCGCGCTCACAAGCACATTCCCAAGCATCACAAACGACAGGCAGTGCCAGGCCAGGTTCCGGTTGCGCTGCCAGACGTGGAGCAGGAGGTCTGCTACGCCCAGGAAAAGAAATGGGAAAAGCTCAATATAGAATCGAATTCCCTTGAAGACGTAGAAAAAATGCACTGCGGGAAGTACGAGGAAAACTGCCGCTACGCGCCAGGGGAACCGATAGCCATACAGCTTCCCGATGAAGATTAACGGCGCCAGGAAGAACGCCGGGACGACCACCGTGTTGAGTTCCATCGACACGAAGGCGAGGTTTTGGACCGCAGTACGAAAGTTGAATGTCCTCACCAAAGCCAAAGGCTGCATGTCGCGGTCGTAAGTCATGAATCCCCGGGGGCCAAAACCGATGTCAGAGAGTGTCCCGTTAGCCGCCGTGTATCCGAACACTAACGGCTTCCCATTGGTAACCGTGTTGTAGTGAAGCAGCGCGAGAACCGGGAGCAAGACGCCGAAAGCCACGAGTCCGGCAAGCGAGATGATCGATCGAGCCGGGAGGCGGCGACGAACAAGCATCCACAGGCCCAGGGAAAGGCCCAGGGAGACCCCGGTCAGTGGGCGCACTGCGACCGCGCTGCCGAGGAGCAGGCCGGCGAGCCACCAGCTTATGACACGAATAGCTCCGTCACTCTGTTCACCCTTTAGCAGAAGCACTGCGGCCATGACGATCAATGCGAGTGTTGGAACATGGGAAAGATAACTGCCGCCGATGAGAAGAAATGGGGACGCCGTCCCCATAAGCACGCAGGCCAGCAGGCCGACGGCACGTGATCGCAGGCGTTTTCCGAGGAAGTAAGTGAAGATCATGCCCGCAACGCCGCAGATGGCGCCGCTCCACCAGCGCAATCCCATAGCAGAGAAGGCTGCAAGCAATACCGGCCAACCCGGAGGATACTGGGTGTACAACCGGCCCTCCGCAAAAACGGTTTGGCGCAGCGCGAAAAAGGGGCGCAACTCCTCGCCGAGCTGACGCGCATAACCCGGTTCAGACATCAATTTGCTCTGCAGAAGATAATCCGTCTCATCCGGCGAATACACATAAGCGCGCTCCGTCACAGCATGGGTGAGCGCCAATGTCACAAGAGTCGCCATCAGTAGCGCCGGCAAGCCCCACTTTGGAGGAGCAGGCGGCGGGGCGATGGCGCCGCTCGGCGATGGGTGAAGCGGTAGAAAGAAGAGCAGGCCCCAACCCACCAGAACAACCGTAAGCTCCCGCGCCACCCGGGATAGAGGAAATGGATTGCTGCTCAGAATCGCTGGAGCCCAGGCAACCAGAAGTGAGACTACGAAGGCCCCGATCAACAGTCGACGGTGCGGCAGCGTCCAGGCTGCGCGGCCGCCGCGCCAGAGCCCTGCGAGCAGCACCACACCGAGACCGGCGAGGAGATACATAAGACGGCGCGGTGGGAACAGCTCATCAGCATGGAGGCAGGCGTTGAACAGTGCCAGCACCGTTACTGCGGCAATAGACGAGCGCATGGACGGCGCCTGATTCGACGACGGCATAGGTTCTGAAGTTTAGCCCCACTCCATCAGAAGTCTGCAGTTAAAGAAACGATATCGGAACCTGGCGCAGGCCTCGATGCCGTGTTAATCAGACTACGACCCGGCCTGGGTCAGGTTCTTCGCGTAAGCCAGCTTCTTGATGTCCGGCCAAATTCCGCCAATCAGAAAAGCGCAGGCGGTAAAGCCCACTACCGCGATACTCCCACTCAAGAACAAGTTCCAATGCGTCAGAAACATGATCGTACCCCATCCAACCGCAGTGACAGCAGGTAGCAAGGGCACATGGAAGGGCGCCATCCGCCCTATATGACGGGTCACGAAGAAGTGCGCGGTTATCCACGTCACAAGATTGCCGGCGATTGACGCGGCGGCGGCACCGTTTGAAGCCCAAAACGGAACCATGAGGAGGCCGGCCACAAGCAACGTCAGTGCGCCCAACACTTCCGAGATCAGCAGATACCGTTGCAAACCCCTGGCGACGAGAGCCCAGCGTGCGTGGTCGGAGAGTAGCCGGATCGGCACAACCCAAATGAGTATGGCGAACACAGATACCGAAGCCGTGAACTTCTGGCCAAAGATCGTCAACATGAACGGTGCGCTGAACAATGTCAACATGAGCGCCAGGCCAATCCCGGACCAGGACGCGACGCGAAGAGAAGTCCACATCAGGTGCCTCCATCGATCGCGATCCTCGGCCAGCAGTCGAGCACTTATCGGATAGAGGTTGAAATGGTAGAGAAAGCCAAACGCCAGGAGCGCGCCGAGAATGCGTAAGGGCGCGCCGAACCAGGCTCTTTCGGCGCCACCAATCAGCGTGGCCACCAGGACGAGAGGAACATACTGGCTGAATGCCCAAACCAGCTGACTCACGCCCACAGCGGCACCTTCCCAGACCAGGTGCCTCATTTCATTGAGCTTGAACACAATCCGAAACGGGATCGCCCAAAGCTGCTGAACCCCGATGTAGTAAACGGAACAGAGCGCCTCGGAGGCCATTTGGACAATTCCAACTACGACCAGGTCATCCGGCCGGCGGACAAACAAGAATGCGCCAAGAGCAAAGACCAAGGTTCGAATTGCCGGCCCCGGCGCCGCCAGATTCATCTTTTCAAGTCCCTGCAATAGCCAGTCCTGCCGCCACGGAACGCCTCCAAGACTGAACGCGTAAAGCCAAACCAGCGTAATGGTTTTGGGATCCTGGTGCGTTATGTACGCAGTAAGGCCAACCAGGGGCACGGTCAGGACAGCGAGGAGAAGTCGTGCGGCAGGAATGCCGGCGGCGAGTTTGGAAGCGGATCCTCGATCGAGCGCCAGCCGACGGACGCCAATAGGTCCCAACCCACATTCGACAACAACCGTGTAGAACGAAGTCACGGCGATGGCGAACTCCAGCGCGCCATAAGATGGCGCGTCCAGCACGCGCGCGAGGTAGGTGAAACTGAGGAACCCAATCAGCATGCTGACGAATTGGCCGCCGATAAGCGAAACCAGATCCTGCAGGAGTTTGGGTTTGTGCTTCAGACTCGCGCTCAAGGTTTTGCACCTCTGCGTGAACCGGCGTCCGCATAGCAGCGCCGAAACGAGTTGTCTGCCAGTTTTGCGGCACGGTCCCACGTGAAGAGAGGAACGCGATCGAGCGCAAGCTTTCGAAGACGCATCCGCAGTGCAGGATCTCGCAGAAATTGCAGCAAACAGGAAGCAATATCCATTGGATTCAGGGGATCAAAAAACAACCCTGCATCCCCTATGACCTCCGGCAAGCTGGAGCATCGGCTTGCCAGAACCGGCAAACCGCAGGACATGGCTTCGACCGCAGGAAGGCCGAATCCTTCCCACAGGGAGGGAAACACAAGCGCGGCGGCCCCGTTCAGGAGTTCCGCCAGTTCCGAGTCGGGCATATAACCTGTGAAATGAACCTGACGCGCCAGCGCGGGATCGTTCGCGACGCATGCCTTCACGTCTGCAACATTGTCCCAGAAGCCCTTACCGGACGTGTCCCCGACAATTGCAAGATGAACGGACGGATATTCCGAAAGAACCCGCGGCATCGCTTTGAGAAGACCCAGCAGGTTCTTGTGGGGATTAATGCCACCGACATAAACCAGCAGTTCTGCATTGTCGGGTATCCCCTGACGCATCCTGGCCCTATCGGCAATTGTGCGATCGTCTATAACGCGAAAAACCTGGTCCGCGCCTTCGGTAACCACATCGATTCGTTGAGATGGAATATGCAATATTTCCTGCAAGTCCCTGGACGATGCCTGAGATACCGTCATCGCCCGCGTTGTCTGAAAACGGGCCAGGGTAGTTTTCGCTTGCCACAGCCATTGATTCAGGCGTGTCGGGAACACAAGTTTTGGGAAACGCTCCGCTGTGGTGTCGTGATAACAAACGACACAGGGAACGCGGGCAAGAATCGGAAAGTACGAGTACACCGAAGGGAAAAAGAAAACATCGAAACGTGTTTTCCGAGCCAATTGGCCGATATTCCAAAGATACCCCAGGGAGCGGGAGCTTGTGCCAACAGCGGATTCCGTCAAAGTGCTCGTGGTCGAAGCAGTGATCACCTCAACTCCCGACGGCAACTCTTCGGGAGGTTTTTGATCGAATAGCAGCGTATACCGGGAATCGAGGTTCTGGCGCACGAGAGCCTTCACGAGTTCTCTGGTAAACCGGCCAAAGCCCCGGTTGTTGGTCCAGCTCGTGGCGTCTATGCCGATGTGAAGCATGGCGTATGATAAACCGCACGGCGATCCTGCATGTTGCTCAAGTGTGCCGTCGCGCGGGACAGCGCAGGCCACTATCGCCTAAGGACACGCTAAAAAAAACCTCCGATCAGCCGCCGCTTCCTGGCCCGGTCTGAATTCCATACTCGGCAATTTGAGATTTCACCCAGGGTTCTCTTACTGATTGATAATTCACCAGTTGACAGAAAAGGGTCGATATGGAATACAGAACAGACCACATCGAGTGTGGGACTGGTTGGGCGGTAGCACGTGTTCGTCCTCGGTTGGGGGCCGCTGCCGAAATCCTTACTCGAAAGGGTGAGCCCCGTTGACCATCCAGCTGCCTCTTTCACTTTCATGCGCGAGCGATCGTCCGAACCCTGATTTGAGCACCGAGGCATCTGTCGCCAGACCAAACACAACCTGTTCATGCAACAAGCTACTCCAGCCGATCTCATGAGTCGCCCTGAAGCGGCCACGGCGGGAAGGCCTCTCTATGTAGATATGGATGGGACCGTCCTTGCCACGGATTCCCTGTGGGAATCTGTCCTGGCGCTCGTCAAATCGAAACCGTATGTTCTTTTTCTGTTTCCACTATGGCTCTGGAAAGGTAAGGCGAACTTCAAGCATGAAATAGCTCGACGGGTTGTTTTGGACGCTTCGATCCTTCCTTACCGAAAGGACGTGCTGGCATTCCTGGTTGAGGAAAGAAAAGCCGGGCGCGAGATCATCCTTGCCACGGCATCTGACCGATCCATTGCACTAAACGTGGCAAGACAGCTGGGCGTGTTCTCGGCGGTTCTTGCCACTGAGGGCTCCGTCAACCTGTCAGGGAGCAGGAAGCTCGACGCGATAGAGCGCCACGCGGCAGGCAAGGGATTCGACTACATCGGAGATTCCGCCGTCGATATTCCAGTCTGGAGAGCAGCACAGGGTGCGTTGATGGTGTCGCCTTCTTCGCGGCTGTTGAAACGTGTTTCGGCGACGTCTTCAGTGGTGAAGGTATTTGGGGCCGAAGGAAGCAAACTGGCGCACCTGGTCAGGGAGCTTAGAGTCCATCAATGGATCAAGAACCTCCTCGTGTTTGTCCCCTTGATCGTGGGACACAAGATCACCGACGTGGATATGGTTTTCAAGGCCATGTGGGGGTTCCTGGCTTTTAGTTTCTGCGCCTCGAGTGTTTACGTCCTGAACGACCTTATCGACCTGGAGTCGGACCGGCACCATCCTCAGAAAAGAAATCGGCCGTTTGCGGCGGGTAGGCTGGGGATTCCGGCAGGCGCGCTGATTACGCCGTTGCTGCTGATGCTGGGGGGGTCGGCGGCCGTGTTTCTGGTGACGCCGCGCTTCAGTCTTGAACTCCTGATCTATTTTGCGATTACCCTCGGCTATTCTTTCTGGATCAAGCGCATTGTTATCTTCGACGTCTTGACGCTGGCAGGGCTTTATACGATTCGAGTGCTGGCCGGCGGAGCGGCGACCGGAATTCCGATTTCGCCCTGGTTGCTTGCGTTTTCCGCATTCCTGTTCCTGAGCCTTGCGTTCATGAAGCGTTATGCGGAATTACGGATGATTCAGGCACTCTCCGGTGTGGAAGTTAAGGGTCGGGATTACAATGTGGGGGACATGGAACTGCTCAGCAGTGTTGGGCCGTCCAGCGGGTTGCTTTGTATTCTGGTGCTGGCGTTGTACGTCAATAGTCCGGATGTCGCATTGCTTTACCGAAGCCCACTGGCTCTCTGGCTCATCGGGCCGTGTCTCTTGTATTGGATCACTCGCCTTTGGCTGCTGGCCCATCGGGGTGCTGTTGAAGGCGATCCTATTGTGTTTACTGCCAAGGATCCGGTGAGCTATATCGTGGGCGGATTGATCCTGGCTGTCATTGCGGGAGCTTCGCTATTTTGATGCATCGTCAACCTGTTTCAGAGGCCGCTGTGTCGCCGTGTCGATGCAAAGCGGCCATTTTCCGATCATGAGCAAGACAGGCGACGCGCTCTCAGCGGCGGCGGACCTTTCTGCAACGTCCAGACGGCCGATCGAACTCAGTATTGTCATCCCGGCATTTAACGAAGAAACAGCCATCGTTCAGACCATAAACGAGGTCCGCAGTGCCCTGGCAGGAGTTACGCCCGATTTCGAGATTATCGTAGTGGATGACGGCTCCAAAGACCGGACCAGCGCAACAGCGGAGACCACGGGTGTCCGGGTGCTTTCGAATCGAACGAACATGGGTTATGGCGCGTCGCTCAAGAGGGGTGTCGCGGCAAGTGATTCCACGTATGTCGCCATCATTGATGCCGATGGAACCTATCCCGCGAGCAACCTTCCGAAAATGTTGGAAATTGCCCGTTCCGTCGACATGGTCGTTGGGGCTCGCCCTTCGTCGATGGCTAACGTCCCGCTGATTCGGCGACCTGCAAAGTTTATTCTGAACAACTTTGCAAATTTTCTCGCGCGGCAGAAAATTCCGGACCTCAATTCCGGACTGCGCGTGTTTCGCCGTAGCGCACTGATCCCATTCGTGCCGTTGCTGCCCCGGGGCTTCTCGTTTACAACGACGATCACGCTTTGCATGATCTGCTCCGACCTCGCCGTGGAATACGTGCCGATCGAATATCGCCGCAGGATTGGCAAGTCCTCGATGAAGGCGACGGATTTTCTTCGTTTCCTGCTGCTGGTATTGCGAGCGATCGTACTGTTCAGCCCCCTGAGAGTTTTTCTTCCGCTGGGGGGCATCCTGTTCCTCCTGGGCATGATCAAGTTCTCCTATGACGTCACCATCGGTAATATTTCCGAAAGCGCCATTCTCGGCATTCTTGCCGCAATCATGATCTGGTCTCTTGGCTTACTCGCGGACATGATTGCGCGCCTGCATTTCCGTCGTTGAAGTGCGGCTCGCCTTCCCTTTACTTGATGGCTGCGCCCTACGCTTGGGGTTTCGCGCTACCGCGCTCACGCTTCGCGCGGGCTTGCATTCGCAGCCGCTCATCGATTTGTAATGAACGACCAAAAGAATAAAAGCTCCAGACGGTTTCTGTGGACGGCTATCCGGATCGCGGGAACCTGCCTGGCATTGGGAATCACCCTCTGGCTGTTGCCCCGGCATGAAGTGCTCGCAACGATGCGCAGTGTTCCGCTCACAGTGTGGCTGTTCACGTTTTGCGTTTTTCTCGCGGGCAATGTTGTAGCGGCCGCCAAATGGTGGTTGCTGACGTCGCGCAGTGAGGATGTGCCGTTCAGGATAGCGCTGAAGGCACATTTCGCTGGGCAAATGGCCAACGTTTTTCTTCCGGGCGCGGTCGGCGGAGATGTAGTGCGGGTCGGCATGGTTTTCAAGCAATCGCAAAGCAAGCCTCGAATCGCTGTAGGGTCCGCCGTCGATCGAATACTCGATAGTTTGGGGTTGCTGCTCCTGTCCTGTGTTGGAGGCCTGTTCGCCCTGGGTGGAAAGTTGGACAATACGCTGCTTCAAGTCGGCGCTATCGGGCTCCTAGCCGTCGTTTCCATTCCGGTATTCCTTTTCGTCCTGGGCAAGTTCGAACACATTGGAATTGTCGCGAAGGTACGGGCAGCCATTCTCGAGTTCAGGCAGGAACCTCTGAAGCTCGTGCTTTGCCTGGCTTTGTCCATGTCGGTTCAGGCTACCTTCATCGGCCTGAATATCACCTTGGCGAGGTCCAGCGGCATTCACATCCCGGTGGCCGCGTGGTTTTTTGCCTGGCCGCTTTCGAAGCTGATTGCCGTGCTGCCAATCAGCCTGGGGGGCCTGGGAGTACGCGAGGCCAGTCTGGCTGCGCTCCTGACTCGTTTCGGGGCGCCTGCAGCACGAACTGTTGCCGTTGGGCTCGTCTGGCAAACTATTCTTATGGCCAGCGCAACGGTCGGCGCAATCGTTCTCCTGGTTTCCACAAGGTCCAAGTTGTCTCCAGCCGGCGATCTGCCAAGGTGATGGTCCTGGCAAAAGAAAAGCGCTCCGCGTTCTTTCCCTTGTTTGCGGCGGCGTGGTGGGCCCTCACTGCCGGATTCCTCGAGGCGGCCATCCTTGCAACGAAGAAGATGGGGAAACCCCTGATGAAACTGGGCCCCGATTATGTGTGGATGGGCCCGCTGGCCTTGCTGATCGTCTTTCTGGCCCTGGGCCTGATGCTCATTCTTGCAGGAAAGTTTTGGAAGCGGCTGGATATCGAGAGCGTGGCAATTTTCTCGTATGCGGTTCTTGCATTCATGGACCTGCTGATTCTGATTCCCGGTCTTTACCAATTGGCGTCGCTGGCGCTGGCAGCAGGTATTTCCACCCAGATAGTGCGAGTTATCCGGAAACGCAGAGACGGCTTTCAGCGTCTCGTGCGAGGAACGTTGCCGCTGATGGCCGGGCTCTTGCTCTTGCTATCCGTCGGAGTGCATGGAGCCAGCTTGATTCGCGAAAAGCGGACTCTTGCCGCCTTGCCACCGCCGCCTGCGCAGGCGGCGAATCTACTGGTGATCACGCTGGATGCGGTGCGCGCCGCCAACACGAGCCTCAACGGCTATGCGCGTCAAACCACCCCACGGATCGCAGCCCTCGCAGAGCGGAGCGTTGCGTTTGATCGCGCGTTGTCCACGGCCTCGTGGACCTTGCCTTCGCACGCGAGCATCTTCACCGGCCACTGGTATCACGAACTTTCGGCGGATTATGACAAACCTCTCGACGCCACCTACCCCACGCTTGCTGAATTCCTCAGCGAACGCGGTTATCGAACGGCAGGTTTTGTCGGGAATCTTGGTTACTGCGGTGCCGAGACCGGATTGGCGCGCGGTTTTGCGCACTACGAAGACTATCCGATCTCCTGGGGACAGGTTGCCGCCAGCTCCGGGCTGACTAGAACTGTTCTCGACAACTTTCGACTTCGCCGCCTGCTAAAAAACGATCAGCATCTGAATCGACAGACGGCTGACGTGCTGAATGACAACGTTCTTCACTGGATTGATCGTGATCCTGCTCACCCTTTCTTCGTTTTTCTAAACTACTTTGACGCGCACGATCCTTACTTGCCGCCACCTCCCTTTGATTCAAAGTTTGGTCCGGGAAGGAAGAACGGGAAACACAGTCCGCTGCACCATTGGTTATACAATCCCGCAATAGGACATCGCCCGTTGGATCAGGCCACGATTCAGGAAGAGATCGATGCGTATGACGGCGCCGTCGCATACCTGGATGACCGTCTTGGTCTTCTTCTCGATGGACTAAAGGAACGCGGCCTTCTCGATAACACACTGGTTGTCATCACTGCCGATCATGGTGAAGAGTTCGGAGAGCACCGGGTTTTTGAGCACAGTTACAGCCTCTATGGTCCATCGGTAAATGTTCCCCTCGTGATTTCTTTTCCCGGCAAAATTCCTGCGAGCCGTGTCGGGACGCCGGTCAGTCTGCGGGATCTTCCTGCCACGGTCACGGACCTGCTGGGCTTTCACGACGCGCCATTCCCGGGCACTTCCCTGAGGCGGGTCTGGGATCCAGCGTCTGGCGCGCGGGGCGTCGACATCTCGCCCGCATTATCAGAGCTGAACTTTGCGCCGCGACAGCCCGAGTGGTTTCCAATCAGCAAGGGTGACATGAAGTCTGTTGTGTCCGCGGGCATGCATTACATTCGAAACGGCGACGGTTCTGAAGAACTCTATGACTACGAAGGTGATCCATGGGAGCGCGCCGACCTTGCGTCCGACGCCAAGCGTCAGGCCGTCCTTGAGCAACTCCGCGGTTTGCTCAACAGGATGACTGGTAAGTGAACCCGGCAGAGCGCAAAAATCTCATTGTCGGGACCGGACCCTCGGCAATTGCCGCAGCGATGGCGTTCCGGCGGCTTGGGATTGCTTTTGAAGTGCTGGATGTCGGCTTCGATCTGGAGCCGGACAGAGAGTCAAGCGTGCAGGCCCTCGCCGCTGTAGACCCGGCGAAGTGGCCGCAGGATGCCGTATCACAGCTGTTTCCCCCACCTGTGACCTCGGCGGCTGGCGTTGAAAAGCGATTCACCTTCGGTTCCAATTTCCCTTACCGCCGTCCGGACTACCTCGCACTGACCACGGAGGGTTGTGTTGTCGATGTTTCTCACGGCCACGGTGGATTTGGTAACGTCTGGGGCGCGGCGACTCTACCTTACTCAAAGCACGATCTCGAAGGCTGGCCGGGGAATTCGGGCGAACTTGCCGAATCTTATCGAAATGTTTCTGCCTTCGTGCCTTCGAGCGTGGAAAACGATGGACTCGCGGAAACGTTTCCAATCTACTCAAAATTCTCGCCGCCACTCGCACGATCGGAGCAGGCTGAAAGCTTGCTGCGTGCGCTTTCTTCGCGTCACAAAGAATTGAGCTCGAGCGGCATCCAGTTCGGTCGTGCCCGGGTTGCCGTCGACACATCCGGAGGTGATCTGACTTGCCGCTATTGCGGCGCCTGTCTTGACGGATGTGTCTATGGATCGATTTTCAATCCCCGCCAACTCTGGAAGAAACTCGAGCAGGAAGGCGTGAAAATCCATCGCGGCTTTTACGCTCTAGAATTTCAGGAGAACGCCGATGGCGTCACGCTGGCGGCGATCAGCTTGAAGGATGGAACTGTCCATCACTGGGACACTCGTCGTCTTTTCATCGGCGCCGGCGCCATTGGAACGACCCGGCTCGTTGCCCGATCGCTAAAACTGATCAATCAGCCGATCAAGATTCAGGACAGCCAATACTTCTTTTTCCCGTTGCTGGCGTATCGCGCAGCAAGAGATACGGTCTCGCGATTCACCCTTGCGGAAGTGTTCGTTGAGATGCTCAACAGTGAAATCAGCCGGAACTATGTTCACTTTCAGGTCTACGGCTTGAACGACATCTTTCGACAGACACTCCGGCAGATGGTTCCAGTCCCTCTGCGAGGCGGCTCGCTTCTCGGACCTGTTGAGAAACGGTTTTACCTCTTCCAGGGCTTTCTGCATTCCCGGGATTCCGGTCACCTGGAAATGACGATTTCCGCGTCAGGGCCTACGAAAGATGAGGTACATATCCGCGGAGTCGACAATCCGCGTTCGGTCGGGGTGGCGAAGCGGGCTCAATCCCTGCTTCGTCGAAGGCTCGCGTCTTTCGGATTCATACCCTGGCTTTATCTGAAGATGGTTCCCCTTGGCAGAAGTTTTCATGCCGGCGGCAGTTTCCCGGTTGGCAACAACCACCCTGTGTTCACATCGGATCCTGTCGGCCGACCTGCAAGACTGCACCGTGTTCACCTGCTGGACGCCACCACATTTCCAAGCATACCGGCGACCACGATTACCTACACAGCAATGGCTAATGCGGATCGCGTGATTAGCGAGTGCCATCGGCAGGGTTACCTGGAATGAGCCCGGCGGTTAGAACAGCACTGGTAACAGGAGGCAGCGAGGGCCTGGGACTTCATGTGGCACGTTGCCTTTCCGAAAAAGGTTACTGCGTCACGATTGTCGGAAGAAGCGAGGCCAAGCTGGAGAGGGCGGCCGTCATGCTTTCGGGGAACCAACACAAGCGTGTATCCATGGATCTGGCAACACGTGCCGGAGCGAACCAGTTAATCGATCTCGTGGAACGCGAAGGGTTCGACGTGTTGGTGAACAATGCCGGCGCATCGCATTTTGGGGCCGTCGAGATGCTCGACGCGGACGCCGTCGAGGGAACTCTTCAACTGAATCTTCTGACGCCCGCACTGGTCAGTTGGGCATTCGTCCGTAATGCCCGCCCGGGTTCGGTCCTCGTAAATGTCACTTCCATTGTGGGAACCGTACCCATCCCTGGAAATACCCTGTACAGCGCTGCCAAGGCTGGATTGCAGGTGCTTACGGAATGCCTGTGGTATGAGACGCAGAACAGAAAAATCCGCGTACTGGATTTCAGACCTGCCGGCATGAAAACGAATTTTCACCAGGCTGCCGGAGGCGCTTCAATGTCCGGCTCCCTGGGCGTGGCACCCGAGACAGCCGCTCGCGACCTGGTTGCAGCGATTGAAGGCGCACGAGATTTTGTGTACGTTTACGGAGCTTTTGCCCTCGCCTTGGAGTGGATGAGGAGACTGCTTCCTAAAAGGCTCATGATCGGCATGACGGGACGGAAGTCGAAGAAGGCTGGATATTTGTGAAGGCCGCTGCGTTTCCTGAAAAATCATCATCATGGCCGGCAGCATCCATCCTCGCTGTTCTGTCGGCAATCGCAGGGTCTGTCCTCGTAACGACAAGTCTGCAATCCTCCAACACGAGAATTCTCACGTCGTGGCATGGTTTCCTGCACACCGCGATCGCGAATCGATTCCCCGGGCCTTTTGGAACGCCCGAGAATCCCTTCTTTGCCGGAGAGCCTCTACCGTATTACTGGTTCCATCACTACGTCGCGAGCGCTATCGGTGTCCTCATGGGCGTCGACTCGATTCACGCGTTTCAGATCCTGACTATTTCGGGGCTGGTTCTTTTGTGGGTCGGCGCTGTTGCGATTGGCGTTCGTCATTTTGGCTCGACAAACGTCGGATTACTGATCGGGTTCCTGGTTCTGGCCGGCGTGAATCCCCTTGGCCCGGTCGTTGCCGTGGGCAAGAACCTGATCCAGGGCCAGCAACTGATCGATCACCCTCAGTTCTCGGAAGACTCCGACAGCGGTTTCGTAACCAACCGGCAGTCCGATGCTCTCATGACCCAGCCGTTGCTGGGGGGACTCTATGTAAGTGGGGACTGGCGGAGGGGGCAGAACATCACATGGTATTTGGATAACTCGTCGAGAGGTATCGCCGTGGCTCTGATCCTGCCTCTGCTCTACGGGTTTATTGGAAAAGGCTGGTCGTGGGGACGCGTGTTGCTCGTTTTCATCAGCGCCGCCGCTATGACAGCATCCAGTCCGCTAATAGGACTTGCCGCTGTCGGCTCGATTTCGGGCGGCGCCTTTGTGGCGGCGCTGTGGTCACGCTTTCGAAGTCAGGGCACGCGCGCATCAATCTTTGCCCCACTTGGATTGGCAGCCGCCGCAAGCGTGGGCGCGGTCCTGGCCAGTCCCACGTACTACCAATTGTTTCTGGTTGGCAGTTCGGCCGCAGAAGCGCCCTCGGTAAAGATGATGATTGCCAAGGCGCTTGCGCTGGTATTCAACGTAATCGTGCTCTTGCCCCTCGCGATCTGGGCCATCGTTCGAGCGAAGGACGAATTGCGTTATTCGTGCCTGATTCTGGTTATCGCGGCCTGTAGTCTGCTCGCAGTAGTTCCCTTTGTGAGGCTTCCGGATGGCACAGAGCACAACCTGGCGAACACGGCCCAAACCCTGCTTGTTGTTCCTGCTGTTGCGGCGCTGGCCGCGAAGCGGCGGCCTCGATGGATATATGCAGTCCTCGTCGGCCTCTTTGTCCCGATGACGGTGGCGAGTCTCGTCTCTTACGTTGGACGCCCGGCGCTTCCGATTGCGTTCGAACACGGCACCCTGCATCGAACGTCGGGAGAAGGTCTGGAGCAACTCTATGAATGGATACGGGGCGCAACGAGCGATCGGGCGGTTTTTATCACCGATCCGGGCAGCCCGGCAAAAATGTCTGGAAACGTCGCCGAATTGCCGGCGTTCACCAAACGAACGTTGTTCGTCGACCAACCAACCTACATGACGACCCCGCACAAGGACTTCGAGCGGCGGCTGGCCATGGCCAACCGTCTGGTGAAAGGATCTGCGATGCAGGCGGCGGATGCATCCTACCTTGAAGGTTTGAAACGCCCCGTTTATCTTGTCACCTACCATGCAGACCAGACAGAGTTGCAGGCCCAGTTGACGCAAATGTACGGAGCGCCTCTTTTTCACAAAAGCTTTATCGCGGTATATGAACTCACTGGAAAGAATGGCAAGTAGAAGTCAGACGCCTGTGAGTTGGTCACAACTCGAAGCTCTGGCGCTGGCTGCGGCCGGCGGATTGGCGATTGTCTGGTGCATCGCATCTCTCTGGTTTCCGTTTGGCTGGGACCAGGGGATCATGGCTGCCGTTGGCGATCAAATTGTTCGCGGTGGAATGCCCTACCGCGACGGTTGGGATATGAAAGGGCCCCTGGCCTTCTACCTTTTCGCGGCCGTTCAATGGATATTCGGAAGGCACATGTGGCCCATTCGGATTCTGGATGTGCTTTTGCTCCTGGTCGCCGCCGGGGTTCTTGGACGGATGGTTGCGCGCATCACCTCGCCCCGGACCGGGCTCTGGGTTGCCGTGGCGCTTGTATTGTGGCACGGGTCGCTAAGCTGGTTTTTCCTGAGCCAACCGGACGGGTGGGTTGCTGTTCTCATGGTGATGGCAGTTGCTCCGCTTGCGGTGCAATCCGACAAGGCCGACTTTCGCGCACTGGTCTGGTGTGGTCTGCTGATCGGATGCTGTGGCCTCATAAAACCGTTTTATGCCGCTTTCGGTCTCGTCCCCGTGGTGTTCGCGCTCAGCTCGCGCGAATCTTATTCGCGCCGGATTCTAGGGATGCTTGCAGCTGGAATCGCGGCAATTGTTCCGGTGCTTGCAGCTCTCGCCTGGTTCATCAAGCGGGGCGCTCTGAATAGCCTCATCGAGGTCCATTTCTCGTATGCGCGCGCGTATTCGGGTTGGCTTGGGCCAGAAGTCTTTGCGCGGAGAATCTACAATTACTTCTGGAGCAATGGAGTCCCGACTCCCGCCGGAGCAGTGGCTGTCGTTCTGCCGGCCATAGGCTTTGGGGGATACATTCTGCTGCGTCAACAACGGCGGCTGGGATTAGTGTTGTTGACCTGGCTGGGCGTCGCGCTGTTCTGCGTTGCGATTCAGGGGAAGTTCTGGGTTTATCACTGGACGCCCACGTTTCCGCCTTTTGCTGCCCTCGCCGGAATCGGTCTTTGGAATCTGAGTCGTAGCGCTTCCAGTGGGATAGCCTCCGGCCTGCCGCTGGCTGTGTTCTCGGCTCTGTTATTCTTCGGGCAAGTCGCGGCGTCTCCAACAGTGGACGTGGGACGCTGGCTCCAGTTCATGACGGGGATGAAAACACGCACCCAGTATTATTCGCAGTACGTCCGCCGTTTCTATGTTGCATCCGATACGATGGAGGCTTCGGCGTACCTCAAAGAGAGGACCTCGCCTTCAGATACCATCGCCGTCTGGGGAAATGAGGCGACCATCAACTATCTCAGCGAGCGCCAAAACCCCACCCGCTTCGTATTTGCGATGCCGCTGACGGCAGTAGGTTCCGCCATTCTGCGTGCTAACTATCGCAAAGAATACATGGCGGCCTTCAACACGCACCCGCCACGCTATTTCGTTGTCGGTCAGCCTCACGACGGATCTCCGGACAAGGCGGCCGTGTTAAGGGAGTTTCCAGAACTGGACAGCTTTGTACGCGATCATTACTCGCTGGAACGCCAGTTCGGCTTTCTGGACTTGTACCGGCTGGCCGAAACTCGGCCAGAGTAGGCATTTTGTGAAGTCTTCTTCGCCGCCAGTTTCTGTTGGAACGAATGCCGCGACTCGAACTTCGCCCGCGCCGCGACCGCGATGGATGCGCGCGGTATGGGCCCTGTTCTTTTTCCTCGTGGTTGCAAAGGCGTCAGCCTACTGGGTCGGCTCACTTATGCAACGGCCAAACGATCCGTTTTCCACGATCGTTATTTACCGCGGCAAGGATATTGAGTCCTACCCGATTCTGAAGAATCTGGCACACCTCGGATTTGGGGAGCCTGGCCTGTTCGAAGGTCACAATAAGGGTGTTCTCGGCGATCGGTTTGTACCCTGGGTTCCCCACGCCATCCTCTTCCGCCTGGCCGGTGCCGCGGGTTTCGTGCTCGGCGATCTCCTTCTCACCCCGTTGCGCTTCCTGTTGCTTGCGATTCTCCTGAGGAGGTGCGGCATTGCGCCGGTGCCTTCCATTGCGGCGAGTGCATTATTGACCTGCTCCGCAATCAACGACTTCGGACAAGTGTTTCCCGGAATACCGGGACTGACTTTCTGGGGACTCCGCCTGCCGCGTCCATTCATCTCAGAATTCTTTCTCCTTCTGGCGATGATTGGCGCATTGGGTGCGTTGAACCGGCTCCGCGAAACAGGTCAGGCATCCCTATGGAACTGGGCAGTCGCGGGAGCAGGAATCGCGCTGCTTTTTCAGTCGGACTTTTATTCCGCAACCGGCCTTGGTTTGGCATTTATGGCCGTGCTGATCTCGACGCTGGTTGCCATGCCAAAAGACTGGAAGGCCCTTCTCCGCGGATCGGTCGTTTCGCTGGCAGTAGCCGTATTGTTCAGCGTGCCTGGAATTGTTCAGTCCTTGCTGGTGAACCCTGAAGGCATGATCCGCCTTGGGCTGTTCCCGGTCTCACGTTTGGCTCCGCCTTACATTAACGTGCCTCAGTGGTATGCAGCGCTGGCGGGGCTTATCGCGCTCCACTGGCTCATGGGTAGAAACGCCGCCGGCCGGTCTGGAGAAAGCTCGGTTCAGCAGCGTTCGGGCCGCATGTTTTTTCTTGTCACGTGCGCAGCGGCACTCGTGGCAATGCCGCTGACGTCCGTCGTCCTGGGCAAGGCGATCGAGATTTACCACTATCGCGACTCGTTCACACGCTATTTGTCCATGGCACTTGTTGTCATGGGACTGCAACTGCTGGAAGCCGCGTGGAGATTTCTGGCGATACGGATCAGGGAATCGAAGCCGTCATTCAACTTTGACAAGGTACGCGAATCCAACGTTCTGGCCTGGCTCGTCGCTTGCCCGGCGGCGCTCTTGTGCGTGTTGTTTGCATGGCAGTTCGCCACAGCCAATCCGACCAGAGCCACTCATATGAGAGGGGAATTTCCGGAGTGGGCCGCTCTGCCCGACTACCGTGCAGCCTTTGTTGAGCTGGCTCGCGAGTTATCGCAAACAAAGTACGACGCTTATCCCGTAATGGGAACGTTTGATCACCAGGTCTGGAGCTGGTGGGTTACTTTTCGCGACAAATACTCTTATCTGGCGGACGCCTGCACGACGAATGTTTCCGCAGATGAACTCGAGAGAAGAGCCGCCGAACTCGCGCGCTACGTGGGAATGGACCGCAAGGAATTCGAGTCGTTCGCCCATCGGCGCTACGTCATGATCTTCTGGATGTCGTGCGCAAAATACCAGGCTAGTCAGGCATACTCGTATTCCCCGCTGTCAGACTATACGGAAGACGACCGGCGACGAATTCAGAGCACTCCAAACTATCTGAATTTCACTGTGGCGCTGCCTCTGAGCCAGCAGGTACGCCTTGGCAATCTGTTTGAATCCCTCGACATGAAACAAATGCGGCGGCTCGATGTCATCGTGTTGACCAGGGATGAAAGCGTCCAGACTTTTGTGCCACCGAGTTCTGAATTCGAGCTGACGTTCGAGAATCGGCTGTTTCGTGTGTGGGTGCGCCGACGGGCGGCCCCCTCAGCCTGAAGGCTCGGGATGTCGCGCCTCGAATACATACTGGAGTGTCTTATATGAAAGCGAAATCGGGTCGACTGTTAAAGGCCCTGCTGCTCTTGTTTCTTGTGGCAATGCTAGCCGGGGTGTTTCTGTACGGAATGGTTGTGGGTCACTATGAAATGTTTCCGTACTACTACCTGAAAAACGCCCAGTTTTCCTTTGGTAAGGTTTTCATGGCCGATGTCGGCGAGGGCAAGAGACTCTTTGAAGCTCAGTGTTCACGCTGCCATGGAACAGATGGGAGTGGCGGCGAGGGGCCGAGCCTTAACCGCCGTAACTTAAAGAACGCCACCACGGACGAAGACCTTCGCAGGATCCTGACGGCGGGCCTGGGAAGCATGCCGAAGGTGATGCAGACGACGGTTCAAGAGCAGGCGCAGATCGTTGCCTACGTGCGTTCACTGGGCAAGAGTTCCCCAAAGGCGACCGCTACTGGCGATCCGAAACGGGGAAAGGACGTTTATGCGAACGCAGGCTGTGGCTCCTGCCACATCATCGCTGGCGTGGGGACCGGGTTCGGCCCTGAGCTAAGCGAGATTGGGACGATTCGTGGCGCGCCCTATCTGCGCACTGCGTTGGTCGATCCTGGCGCGGCGTTGCCTGTCGGAACATTCACCGTTAATGACAAGTACATAGAGTATCTCCCGGTGCGCGTCGTCACGCAGAGCGGAACCGAGGTTCGCGGAATCCGTCTCAGTGAAGACACGTTCTCGATTCAGTTGCTCGATGTTGCTAACCAGCTTCATTCCCTCAGGAAAAGCGATCTCCGCGAAATTGAAGAGCAAGCGGGCAAAAGTCTCATGCCCAGTTATAAGGATGAACTGACGGCTCCGCAAATCGAGGATCTCGTCGCCTTCCTTGCGAACTTGAGAGGTAAAAATTGATTCTCATACTCGTACTGCTTGTACTGGCCGTGAACTGCAGCCCGGCCATGGCTCAAGTCCCATTTGAGCGGGTCGTCCATGCCGATGAAACACCATCGGATTGGCTAACCTATTCGGGAAATTATGCCGGCCAGCGCTTTTCAAGGCTAAGCCAGCTCAACCGGTCCAACGTCAATCAACTGAAGCTGGGCTGGGTGTATCAGGCCAAGAGCACGAGCTCGTTTGAAACCACCCCGATCATTGCTGACGGTACAATGTACATCACCGAAACCTACGGGGTAGTGAAAGCGCTGGACGCGCGCAGCGGCCGGCTTCTCTGGAGCTACCAGCCTTCGAAACCGAAGGGCGAGGACCTCTCGGTGAATCCAGTTAACCGGGGAGTTGCGCTTCTCGACAACACGGTTTATGTGGGTACGGCGAAGACACACCTGGTTGCGCTCGATGCCAAATCAGGAGCGGTCCGCTGGGAGACAGTCGTTCATCCTGGCACTGGCTATGCGATGACTTCCGCGCCGCTGGCAATCGATCACAGGATTATCGTTGGCGTCGCCGGTGGAGACAATGGAGAGCGTGGTTTTGTAGACGCGTACGATCCGCAGACTGGAAAGCGACTTTGGCGCACGTATACGATTCCCGCGGCCGGTGAACCAGGCGTGGAGACGTGGGCGAATAAGAGCTACGAAACGGGCGGTGGGCCAACGTGGGTGACCGGCTCGTATGATCCCGTCCTGCACTTGCTCTACTGGGGAGTGGGAAATCCTGCTCCGATCTGGAACGGCACTCAGCGGGCCGGAGACAACCTGTACACCAATTCACTGCTGGCATTGGATCCAAAAGACGGAAAGGTGAAGTGGTATTTTCAGTTCACGCCGCACGACACTCACGACTGGGATTCAAACCATATTCCCGTTCTGTTTGACGAAATGATCAACGGCAAGATGCGAAAGATCGTTGCGGTCGCCAATCGTAACGGCTTCTACTACGTTCTGGATCGTGAGACAGGAGAGTTTCTCAGCGGGACGCCCTTCGTAAGACAAAATTGGGCCGATGGTCTGGACGCCAAAGGACGACCGATTTTCCGTCCCGGATCGGAGCCCACCAAGGAAGGGAGCCTGATCTATCCCGGCGTTGGTGGCGCAGCGAACTGGTGGAGTCCCTCATACAGCCCGCAGACCAAGCTTTTCTATCTCGCTGCCGGCGAACGTGGAACGAAGTTCTTTCTGGGTGACCTGAAATACCAACGTGGAGAAGCCTACCTTGGCGGCGGTGTGCGCCACGACGATGCCGACAAGTCCTACGGTGCAATTCGAGCTTTGGAGTCCACTACCGGAAAACTGAAATGGGAATTCAAGCTTTTTTCGCCACCCTTATCCGGAGTTCTCTCGACGGCGGGAGGCCTCGTTTTCGGTGGAACGCAGGAAGGCAACTTTTTCGCACTCGACGCGGAAAACGGAAAGCCGCTGTGGGACGTGACCCTGGGAGAGGAGATGAAGACCAATCCGATTTCCTTTGCCGTTGACGGCAAGCAATATGTGGCGGCGACGGCCGGGCACGCGCTCTTTGTTTTCAAGCTGCCCTGAAAGCGATCGCGCCAACGGCGCGAATGGAGGATTCAGTATGAGCGAACGCACCTGGTGGGAAACCATAAAAGCCGAGGGACACGAGCTGCTCGACAAACTCGAGGACCTGGTCAAAGAAGGCAATGTCCGCAGAGTGGTCATCAAACAACAGGGACGCACGATCGCCGAATTTCCGTTGATGGTTGGGGTTGTCGGCGCAGTTGTTGCGCCGATGCTTGCGGCAATAGGAGCAATCGTCGCCATGGCAAAGGATTGCAGCATCGAAGTGGAGCGCGTGGATCGATCGTAGTCTGGCGGCGGAAAACTCGAATCTGACGGTGCGAAATTTGGGGATTGCCCGGCCCTTAGCCCCGAGCCCCCGCCAGCCTCCCGCGATTCACCGGCAGCAAACCGCCGTTCGCCGGTAAAGGATTGCCGGCCTTTAGTTTTCTCTCTAGAGTCCCACCTCAACTGATCATTGTGGAGGAGGCGTGTATGAATAGGGAGTCTCAGGGTACGAGCGACAATTCGAGGACGCCGGAATGGAGACCTCAGACATGGAAACCCATGCTCGCCGTAGTCTCGGTCATAGTTCTTGCGGCGCTCGTGCTGGACCATTCTCCTTCAGCACGGGCGGAGGAGAGGTCTTCCGACTCGCAAACTTTCGATGACGTCGCGTTCATGGGCGGGATCAAACGCACAAGCGAAGCCGACGCATTTCGAAGCGGACAGGCCACGGCAGTCATGGGCGGGGCGGAGATCGATCTCCGCGCCGCGATTATGGATCGCAGCGAAGCCGTGCTTGAGGTTTCCTCCATCATGGGCGGTGTGAAGGTTCGCGTCCCGGAATCCTGGACCGTCGTCTCGCACGTCGACACCATCATGGGCGGCTTCGAAGATCGCTCCCGGCATCCCGCCCGCCCAGACCATCGGCTCATACTTAAGGGAGCGGTCGTTATGGGCGGGCTCAAGATCACCAACTGAAAACCTGTGGATGACGGCTGGGCCCAGCACTCTTTGATTTCAAGATGCCTGCCCGAAATCGTCAGCGCACCTTACTCAACGCTCCGCCGTCACCGAACCAGTAACCGACAATCTCGCCAACTCCCCACGAGGTGACAAAGATGCCCAATAGCGGGAGCGACACAACGAGGTATCCGAGATGCCGCCGTTTTGCAAACACGGTACTCACCGTTCTGTAAAACAGCAGTGGGGGCAGGATGAAAGCGGCGGCCCCGTAAATCAGCCGTTTCATTGATGAGGCTTCCCTCACCCGGGCGCCGGCATAGGATCGGGCGTAGAGGTATCGCTGAGAAAGATATTCCCCGAACGTATAGTGCTTCTTGTGCCCGACGATGATCTCGGGTCTGCAGATCAGCTTGATTCCATCCGCTCGCATTGCATCGTGAAAGTGGTTTTCCCACTTCCCTTCTTCGAGTACGGATCGGTACTTGTCGACCAGCTGCCTTGGATAGACGACATTGTTCCCCGGCAGCCACGCCGCTTCTCCGGCCGGAAGCGGCGGCAAACAGGCACTGTATTCACAAAGAAAAGCCGCCCAGTCCAGTAGCGTTTCGGTTGCCGCGTTTTCAATGCTTCCGCCCACGACGCTGTTGCCGTCAGACAATGCATCGAGAAGCTGCCGCGCCCATCCCGGAGGCACAATGACATGGTCCTCAATCACGGCAACTGCAGCTGCCTGTGCGTGGCGAAATCCGAGCGCTCGCATGTCTGGAATCGTCGTATCCCCGGCGGTTGGAATCACGATGACTTTGGGAAAACGCTGCTGAACTGCCGAGCGAACTTTCTCTCCGAGACGATCGATCACGAGGATTTCGAGAATGACTCCTTTCTGTTGTTCCAGAGCCTTGAGGCAACCAATGAGGTCGTCCAATTCATTCACTGAGGGAATGAGTACCGATAGTTCAGGCGCAGTCATTGTTGTGGCGTTTCTCCTTTACTGGAATTGATCGGCATTACGTAAGCCCACGCAGTCGCAGCAGTAATCGTACGCCTCTACTTGCAAATGTACCTTCCATTCCCGCGTCGAGACAGCGCCCCGGGTGCCCTCCATCTCTATCGTTCGACCTCTATCGTTCGGCGCTGCATCGCTAAATCGTGGTGGCCGCGTTCGCCGGCGCACGCGACACTTTTGATACAAAATTGCCACAGAGAAATAACCCGTGGCCTGAATTATGCTGGATCAGGCGGCGGACCTTGCTCATGAAGCTATACAAGCAAGTCTGACCACCGCAAGAAGCGGACTTTCAGTTGCCTCAGTGACCGGCGCCTCAATACTCGAAGGAGCATCAAACGTTGAGAGACCCCGAGCCATGACCGAGGTAACCGTTGTAATTCCGACCTTGAACGAAGCCGAAAATCTCAAGGAACTCGTATTCAGGCTGGATCGATGTTTGGCTGGAATCGATTGGGAAGTAGTTTTCGTCGACGACAACTCACCCGACGGAACCGCGGATGAGGCGAGAAACTTTGCCCGATCCTGTCAGCGCGTGCGCTGCATCCAACGAATCGGCCGGCGTGGACTTGCCTCCGCGTGTCTGGAAGGCATCCTCTCTTCATCATCTGACTATGTGGCCGTTATGGATGCGGACCTTCAACACGATGAGTCTCTACTTCCGACGATGCTTGCAACACTCAAAAGTGAACCCATCGACATTGTAATTGGCAGTCGCTACACAAAAGGCGGGGGCCTTGGCGAGTGGAGTCGCGTACGTGCCTGGATGAGCCGAGCAGCTACATGGCTTAGCCACGCTGTGTTGCGGGCCAAACTACAAGATCCGATGAGCGGGTATTTCATGATTCGTCATGAAGTGGCTCTTCAGTGCATCAAGGCGGGCGTTTCAGGTATTGGCTTCAAGGTTTTGTTGGATCTCTTTGCCTCAGCCCCGAATACCCTCCGATTCACCGAACTTCCATACCACTTTCGCCCGCGCTTCGCTGGACAAACGAAAGTGGATGCGGCAGTGATTTGGGAATACTTTATGCTGCTGGCGGACAAGCTTGTCGGTCGATGGCTACCTCTCCGCTTTCTGGGTTTTTCCATGGTTGGTTCAGTCGGAGTGCTCGTTCATTTTGCAGTGCTTGGAACACTTTTCCACTACTTACGGTGGAGCTTTTTCGCGAGCCAGACAGCAGCCACAGGTGTTGCAATGACGAGCAATTTCCTTCTCAACAACCTGTTCACCTATCGGGATCTCCGCTTGAAGGGCAGCAACCTTCTGTGGGGTTGGTTCACGTTCGCGCTTGCCAGCAGCATTGGCTCCCTGGCGACTATAGGGATTGCCGAATTCCTCGTCTACCGCAAGGCATATTGGGTGACCGCAGCCTTCGCCGGCGTGGCGATAGGAGCCGTCTGGAACTATGTTGTGACATCGATCTATACCTGGAGCGCTCCCATACGCAGATCGCATAGATGAAGATCGAGAACGACCGAATCCCTCCCAACCGGGACAACCTTCTGCTGGTGTGCGGGATACTTTGCCTTTGCTCTTATGTGGGCCTCGTTGTGCTCTCGCGCGGTCTGGCGAACAGGACCGAAAGCATCCCGTCACTTAATGCCGCTCGTGCGGGGCTGGTCATCCAAGGTACCGGGGTCATGGACAGAATAGTGCGGGCGCGCGGTGTGATACTTGCCGCAATTCTTGCGGTTACGACAGCAGGTCCACTACTGCTCCTCTTCAAGTTCTCACGTCCCGAGGCACGAGCCACCGCGCGCACATCCCGCGCTGCATTGTGCTTCGCCGTATTGTTCGGGGTCGTCTGCGCATTCGCTTCACCGATGTTTGTGTTCGATTTCTGGTACTACATCGCCGCCGGCCGACTAGCGGCGGCCGGTGGAAATGTATACGTCGATCACCTGAGACCGTCCCTGCTGGCGGGCCTTCCTCCCGTCCAATTCCCGGGGATCACAATGCCCTATGGACCGGCATGGTCGTGGTTGAGCGAACTTCTCTCGAGGATCGCAGGCTCAAACATCGTTCTGGAATTCCTGGCCTATAAGTCCGCGCTGTGCGCAGCGTGGATACTAACCCTGGTGCTGGTTTATCGAGAGCTTCGTGAATCTCCCTTTCACCAACTGAACGCCATCCTCATTTTCGGCTGGCTGCCGTTGTCCGTCGTGGAGGTGAACGCCGAGGGGCACAACGACATCATTATGATGGTTCTCTTAACTGGATGGCTCTTGAGCCGGAAGCCGGCGAGCTGTTTCCTTCTCGTCGCTTCCGTACTGGTCAAGTACGCAAGCGCCCCTGCGATGTTGGTCGCAGCTCTGGATTCGGTGGTCCGCCGCTCGGCAAAAACCATCCTGGCATTGGCAGTAAGTGGCGTTGTTGGCGCGGTCGTGTTCGCATATGAATGGAATGGCGGTGCTTTGCTGGCAGGCTTGCAACCCAATCGAGCGAATATGGACGGCTTCTCGCCAGTCTCACTGATAACGTACGCCGCTGAGACCCTCAGGCTTCCTGGATCCATTGCCGCGATTGCAATACTCGTCTGGCGAGTCCTGCTCGTGGCTTTCGTGGTGGTCTATGGTCGCCGGCATCTACGACAACCGTCCGCGAAATCCCTGTGCGCCCTGGTCACAGCAGTGATGCTGGCAGCGCTGCTCGGCAGCAGCTATTTTTGGCCCTGGTACCTGTTGTGGGTGTTTCCGAGCCTGATCCTTTCCCTTGATCCTTTTCTGATGAAGGGGATTTTGCCGCTCGTGAGTCTGATGCCTTTCATCTCAGTGCTGCGCTCGGGAAGCATTCACCTCTCGATGCGTCGCGCCACAGGGATCATGTACCTGATTCTGGGCACTGGCTGGATTGTGGTGTTTTTGTGGAAACAGCTTCCGGCTCGCGGGGAAAACTCGAAATTAACGGGTAATATCTCTTCATGAAAAATCGCCTCCCGAATTCGATTCTGTGATGACCCCCACTTCCGCGGTTCCACCACAAACGCCTCCGGGCGGCGCATCGTCCACGCGGCCGGCCCGGCTTCTTTTTTGGGGCGTGATTCTGGTCTGTATCGGTTTCGGAATCTATCTGTTCGGCATTGCCTTTTCGGTCCTCCGGCTGATGCTGATGCTGGGCCCCTCGCTTACCCGGTGGAACGAACGCGTGATCTGGTACAGCGGCATTCCAACAACAGTCGGAATGGCACTTTCAGCAATCGACCTCTTTGTGATGTTTTCGAGGAAAAGACTCGGGCCACGCTGGATTCACGGCACCGAAGGAGGTCAGGTAGGCCGGCGGGTCACCGTGGTTTTGACTGCATATAACGACGAGGAAAGTATCGGCGAGGCGGTAGCAGACTTCAGAGATCATCCACTGGTGCAACGGGTGATCGTTGTCAGCAATAACAGCAAAGATCGCACGGTGGAGCGGGCGCGCGACGCTGGCGCGACGGTCTACAACGAACTCAACCCGGGATATGGACACTGCGTTTTTCGATGTTTGAGTGAAGGTCTGCGGTGCGACGACGCGGAGATTATCGTTATCTGCGAAGGCGATTGCACGTTCCGCGCATTCGATCTGGAAAAATTTGTTGCGTACCTGCCTCATGCCGAAGTGGTCAACGGTACGCGGATCGTGGAGCAGTTGCGTGCATACAATACTCAGCTCAGTACTTTCATGTATTATGGCAACTTCTTTGTCGGCAAACTTCTGGAGTTGAAGCACTTGGGACGGGGAACCTTCACCGATGTGGGGACCACTTATAAGGCCCTGCGCCGGCCTTCACTGGAACGTCTGTTGCCGCATCTCAACCCGAATATCAATTTGGAGTTTAATGCACATCTGATTGATACAGCGCTGCAACTGGCTCTCATCACCCTTGAATGTCCGGTTACATTTCATCCGCGGGTGGGCAAGAGCAAGGGCGGAAACGTCAATAACCGGCGCGCATTTCAGGTGGGTATGAGAATGATTTGGGGCATTGCGTTCGGCTGGAAAAAAAGAAAACAGCATGAGCGATAGCTATTTTCAGAGCCGGTTTCCACCGGATCCACGGAGGGAAACGCTCTGGCGTGCGCTGGTGCGCTATTGCTTTCAGGCAAAGGTTGCGCCCTCGCACACCGTGCTAGAGCTCGGAGCAGGCTACGGACATTTCATCAACAACATCAAGGCGGCCCGCCGAATCGCGCTCGAACAGTGGGACGGCTTCCCCGGGTACCTTCAGCCCGGCATTGAGTTTCACGTCGGCGCGGTTGACGATCTGCAGTTCCTTGCTGACAACTCCCTTGATTTTGTTTTCGCCAGCAATCTCTTCGAACACGTGACGCAGGAAGACTTTGCATCCGTACTGAAGCAGTTGCGAACCAAGCTACGACCCGGGGGCACCTTGAATCTGCTCCAACCCAACTACCGGTTTGCATATCGAGAGTACTTCGACGACTACACGCACCGTACGGTCTATTCCGATGTGAGCATCTGCGATTTCCTGCGGGCAAACGCCTACGAAATCCTGGATTGCCAGCCGCGGTTCATGCCGTTGACCATCAAGTCGAAGTTCAAGGTATCGCCGTTTCTGATCCGGATGTACTTAATGTCTCCCATCAAACCAATGGGAAAACAAATGCTGGTGCAGGCGCGTCCCGTGCCCCCTCCAGCGCCGTAGGGACTTATGCGCAGGTTTCGCCAGCTGTTTATCGCGACATGCCTTCCCATGCTTGTAGTCGGCTTCGCAGCGTTTCTCGTTCGTGGAACGTTCGCAGTCCGAACAAAGGCCGAACTCGATTACGGTGAAGGCATCGTGCTTTGGCAAGCCGCCCATGTCACCGCCTTGAGCACCGCATACCATCGGGTGGACGTCTATCCCTACATCGTCTTCCACTACCCGCCTCTCTACCATCTGGCGTCGCGAGGAATGGCCCTGATTACTGGCGATCTGCTGGCCGCGGGGCGGCTCGTGTCGCTGTTGTCTCTCGCCGGCGCCTGCCTGATTCTCGCGTGGCTTACCTGGTTCTGCCTGCCTCCCAAAGTGGATCGTGTCAGCCGGTGGATCGGAACGGCCAGTGCCGGATTGCTGGTGTTTACCCTTCCGGTGTGGCGATGGGCCGTTCTCATGCGCGTCGACACGCTGGCTATGCTGTTCAGCTTTGCCGGGATTGCGCTTTTCATTCTGGCCCGTCGTCGGCCGGCGCTGGTCTATGGTGCGTTTCTGCTGTTTGTGGCGGCAATATTTACGAAGCAGGTGATGGTGGCAGCGCCAGCAGCCTGTTTCGTGTTGTTGCTGATCGACAGTCCGAAGCGCGCGCTCCGTGCTGCGATCGTGACGCTGGTGGCCGGGTTGGTGCCGCTGCTGCTGCTGCAAACAGCGACTCACGGGTTGTTTCTGCGCAACATTGTGTCGTACAACAAAAACCCATTTCTTGTCGGCCGGTTGATAGGAATGTGGGGGGAGCATTTGTCGGACACCATCGTGGTGTTGGCGTCCGCTCTCAGCCTACCCGCAGTCTTCTTATATCACCGCCCGTTGCGGATCTCCCTTCTCGTGCGCCGTATTCGCGGGTTGCTCCGGCGAAATCCGTTCGGGCGCGCAATAGTGGTGATAACAGCCGTGCTGCTGTTTGCGGTGGTCGTCACCGTCACATGCGGCAAGGTCGGCTCGAACTATAACTATTTCTTCGAGGTTGACCTGGCGGCCGCTTTGGCCGGTGGGCTCTTCCTGGGTTGGCTGATGCACGACCGCAAACAACGCCCTGTTAACGCCTACACGCAATTCGCGCTTTTTGTGACGGTGCTATTTGCCCTTCATTCCCTCCGTACGATTGGACCTTTCCGCCAGGGAATAGGCGATTTGGGCACGGGCGGCCGGGATTATTCCAAGCAAATGGTGAAACTGTTGTCCGCGATGCCGGGCCCGGTCTACTCGGAAAACATGGTTCTACTCATGCAAGCGGGAAAGGAAGTGCCGGCGGAACCCGCCATCATCACCGTGCTGGCAGAGGCCGGGCAATGGAACGAATCTGGATTCGTGCAAAGCCTGGCAGAGGGACATTTTGCGGCGATTGTCGTCCATACGGATTTGACCAACCGCCTCCATTTCAGCCCCGCAGTCGCCCGAGCGATCGACCAGCGATATGAGTCGCGGAGGAGTGTCGGCCCATTCAAGATCTACGAGCCCCGACCGGCTCCCTGAGTTCCCTCAGCAGGTGGCCCTCGGCGATCCGTTCGGCCAATTCCCGTAGTCACAATTCTTTAAGGTAATATCCCTTCATGAAAATAGGAGTCGTCGGTGCAGGCGTTATCGGACAATTGCGAATCCGCACAATCCGGGAAAACCCGGCAACCCAGCTCGCAGCCGTCCTCGACGTAACGCCCGGAGCGGCTGAAGCCGCCGTAGCGGGCACGACGGCTCGCCCGTGCAGAGATCTGGCGTCGTTCCTTGACGTCGACATGGATGCTGCCATTGTGTCTACGCCGCCTCTCTTTCACGAAGACGCCTGCGTCGAGTCACTCAAAAGAGGCCGCCATGTGCTGTGCGAAAAACCTCTTTCGAATACGATCGATGCCGCGCGGCGGATCGTGGACGCGGCGCTGAAGGCCGGGAAGGTTCTTGCCGTTGGGTTTAATTTTCGCTACTACCCGTGCATCAAGTTTGTAAAAGATGCGATCGCTCAGGGTCGAATCGGGCAACTCGATCACGTACGCGTGTTTGGGGGTCACGACGGATTGTCCAATTTTCGCGCAGACTGGCAATACAAAGCCCCGGCGTCAGGTGGCGGGGCAATGATGGACGTCGGTATTCACATGAGCGACCTTGCACGGTACCTCATCGGCGAGGTGTCTACGGTGTATGGAGTGATGTCCGAATCGATCTGGAAGGTTCCGGGATCCGAGGATAATGCAGTCGCGGTGTTCGTCAATGCCGACGGCATACCGGCGACCTATCAAGCAACGTGGGATGAATGGAAGGGTTACCAGATTTATGTTGAGGCTTACGGAAACAACGGAATGGTTCGTGGATCCTATGCGCCGATGTACAACCTGCTGATCACGCAAGACCGGCCGGGCGGACCGCGGAAGAAAACGTCGCGGCGCTATCCCGAGATCATGGTTCGAGAGAAGCTGAAGTCATGGACATCGACGGCGTACCTGTCTTTCAAGGAGGAGTTGCACGATTTTCTGAACTCCATGAACGGGATTCTTGATGTTCCACTTGCCGATGGTTATGCCGGATTGCGGGCCATGGAAATCGCCGAGGCTGTTCGCGAAAGTACGGTGAAAAGGGAGGCTGTTCATCTGCCACCGCTTGGACGGATGCAACGCTGATGCGATCTCCGTTAAGCGATTCCCGATCGCTGGTCGCTCAAAGTGCTGTTGAAGGTGTTGCACGAGAGCCTGCCCACGCGGCCTCGCAATAGCCCGCGAATTCCCCCAAAATCCACGCATGCAGCAGTAACAGAATTGCCGGCATCGCGAGGATAAACTCGCGAACGTTTTTGTGTTTGCTCAATTGGTGGCGAAAATGCCGGAGAAAGAGCAGCGTCGGCAAAACCGGAGTCGCCACCGCCCAGATCAGACATCGTAGAGCCGACGTTTCGCGACCGCGTATTTGACCGAAAAGGCGTCCCCAATGAAACCGCTCTTTTAACAGCGCCCCGACACCAATCTCCTCCCGCTCCTGGATAACACGCGGGCGATCCGATAGATGTAGCCGCTGCCCATTCCTTCGCAGAGCCCAATTCACCCGTGGTTCCTGATATCGGTATTCCCAGAGCTTTCGGACACTTTCAAGGGCTTCCCGTTTGTAACAAATGTTCACGTCTGTCAGATACTCGGGATCGTCGATCTCCAGCGGAGCCTGATAGCGGCCGAAGTCGGTAAAGAAGACCGCCCATCTCAGTGATCCCCCGGCTCCGTTCTCGATCGCGCCGCCAACCGCAGCGTAGGGTTTCCGGTGAAGTTCAAGCATCGACCGAGCCCAGTCTGGCCGCGGCCGGCCACGATCCTCAAGAATCGCTACCAGTCTTCCCCTGGCGAGGCGAAGTCCTGCAGCCCTCCGCCGGTCGTACAGCGCATGTTGCTCAAAGGGGTTTGGCCTCTCTCGACCCGGGTGAAGAGCACCAAGATTGAGGAAGGTAACGGTCGGGAACCGCTTGGCGAGGTCGGCGACTTCATGGATGGTGTCGTCATAAGGAACGAGGACTTCGAGAGTGGGGCTCTCAACCTGAGTACAAAGCGCTTCCAGGCAGCGCGTCAAAGCACGACTGCCGTCCACAATCGTCATCACGACCGATAGATCGATTTCGCTCATGCTAATTGCAAACGGCCCATTCTGGGGTATTGGTCAAGAGAGTCTCAATCAATTTTGTGTTGCTCAAGCCAATCTACAGTCTCGGCGGGAGGCATACTTTTGTGCTGCAGGAGCATGAGCGCCAGGTCATGGATAATCAAGGTATCAAAACGTGGGGAGTAGTCCACGCGTTCATGTTGGCCCGCCAGCTTCAGAAGAAACGGAACGTGGCGCCATGCAGAACTACCTTTCCTGGGAGTAGGCCCGACTCTGAATCCGTGATCGCCTACGACAATCACATTCGTTTTCTCCCACATCCGCGAGGATTCGAGAACGGACTGAAGTTCTCCCAGTGCCCTATCCGCCAGCACCAAGTTGGCGTAATAGTCGTCCGAGTCGTAATCGATCCATTTCCCGGTGCGATCAATGATTACTGGAAAATGTGGAACCGGGATATGAAGGTAGACGAGATCGAAATCCGGGTTCGCAACAATGGACGTTGCCCTCTCGAGTATCGCCTCGTAGGATGACCGGTGAGCGTTTTGATCTACGCGGTTGATCCTTGCATCTCCGAAAGCTGTCAGGCTCAGCCGTTTAGCGAAGGGCAAGTCTCCAGTAGCCTTGGCAAAATTTTGCAGCATCAACGTCGCAACGGGTTGATATTCCTCGATGGCTTTTCCAGCAGACATTTCCCAGTGGCAATAAGTCGAACCCGCGAAGATTCGGCAATACGGCAGGAACCAGCCCACAACGGCACTTCTGCCTCCAGCCGCGAACACTTTCGAGAACAAATTGGGACTCTTGGCGATATCGACCGGCTTCCCAGTCGCTTCGTCGATGCCGGTTATCTTGCCGAAGGCCAGAGGGTCGACTTTCGATATCCTTCGGTTGAGCAAATAAGACGGGATAGACCGGGTGGTTTCCTCTTCCGGAGAAATTGCATTTTCACCGTAGATGCTTTGCTTTTGCAGCGCGTCGAAATGTTCGAGTTGCAAGTTCGCCGGTCGTTCGGAAAAAGCTCTCACCCGATCCAATTCATCAAAGACGATCAAGACAACCCGACTCCGCATCGGGGTCCGGCCTTCACTGGGCATGGTGGCTGGGGTTGTGGGACGTCGGGAGGTAACGAGGGGCAACAGAAAGGCTTGAGCGAACGTCAGCACGAGCAGGGGTGAGATCAAAAGAGCGAAGGTTCGGATCGCGGTTTCAACGCGGACACGCTTTCCGAGCACGGTCGCGGCAACGGCGACGAGAAGTATCGCTGCAAATACAATGTTTGGCGGCCATGATCCGAAGAGTGGCTGGAATTGCTGCCGCCACCGGTTCAGAGGCGCCAATAGCAGCAACCAGGGAGTCCACCACAGCCACTTCTCTACTGTTGGATTGCGGCTAATGATCGAGCGAGCCGCAAGGATCAATCCAGTCAGCAGCGCTAAACAGAGGGTCGCCACCAGCATGCCGCGAGTGGGGAGAGCTTTTCGTAGAAAGTCGTCGGACTGGTTGAGTAACTCATTCCAACTCCGGGCCAGAAACAGGTTGGCCACGGTCGCTGCAGCCAGTACATCCTTTTTGTTCATATTGCGAAGTGAGAACAACAACGATCAGGTTCGCGGAACAAACGTCGAAAGGCAGCCAGATCACTCTGGGACGGATGAATTGGGTGTCAGCGGTCCTTGCGGAAGATTCGTGAAATTGTACGTTGGAACCATGTACGACAAAAGTAACCGGCGCCAAAGACGAAAGCGATTACAGTCTGCCAGAGAAGGGCCCCAGATCCTGGATCAATGTAAAGCATTGAATTCCTCCATGTTCATTTGAGCAGCACCAAATATTTACAGACCTTTGAGTTTTTGGCAAATGTCTAATGAATGAAATCGTCATGGAATTCCGACGTGGGCCCCTTCGACGCAATCCGAAGTCTCAAGAATAAAGACATTGCTCGCCGGCCTGGTCAGGATTGGCGGCGATTACGGTGTCAGCAGACCCCTCACACCGCGCACGAGTCGGCGCATGGTGAGGTACCAATCCGCTCGTCCTTTCAGATAATCGCGCCACCGCTTAAGGTCTCGGAAGTAGTGCATTTCAATCCGCGGGACGTCGTACCGGTCGCAGCTTTCATCCGCGCGATCCAGCCTGGTTCCCACGGAAATACCAAATGCATTTTGGATTTCTCGCCGCTCTCTCGCGTTCGCCCGCCCATAAGGGGGAGCAAAGCAGACAGGTGGATAGCCAAGCTTTTGCTCGATGTGATCCCGACACTGCAGCACCTCACGTTCGAGTTCGCCGGCCGATAGCTTTGTCAAGTCCCTGTGGGTAACGCTGTGTCCCCCAAACTCGATGTTTTCCCCGGCCAGGCCGACCACTTGAGACCAACTCATAAGCGGCCTTCTCAAAGAATCCTTGCCATCCCAATCTTCCACTCCCCCCATCTTTCCAGATGGCAGGAACACGGTGGCTGTGAAGGCGTGAGCTTTCAGAATCTGAAATGCGCAGTCGGCGAAATCGGCAAAGCCGTCGTCGAACGTAATGACCACCGACTGCGGGGGCACTTGTGTCTTGCCCGCCTGCCAATCCTTGAATGCGGCAAGGGAAATCGTCCGATACTCGCAGGCTGCCAGTATTTCAATCTGTGCCAGGAACGTCTCGGGAGGAATGCTCGTCGGGCCTGACGTACGGGAGATGGAATGGTACATCAGGACGTTTATGGGAGTCGGCATTACGCTTCAATCTTCCACGACATGCGTCTCAAACTCATGCCGATAGTCCGCCCAGCGCGGCCAGTCGAACTCTCCTGTCTCGCGGAAACAATCGACAGCGGCAAAAGCCATCGTCATTGCATGGTGGGTATTGTCATGCGCAAAAAGGCCCTGGCGGCCAAACGTAAGCAGGCCGGTTACCCCTGACAGCCAACTGTCCAGAGCCTTGAAATGGCCCTCGTAATTCCGATCATAAACGGGATACGCATACCTCAATCGACGCGTCATCACCTGCTGAACCGGGGCCTTTACCGGCAGGCCGACGCCGGCCAGCCACTTGCACATCTGCTGACCCAGTTCTGTATCCGTCATTTTCCATTCGGCCTGATCGGGATCCGACGGCAATTCCGCACACAATATCGTGCGATTGCGCGGTTCACGGGAGGCGCTATAGTTCTTCGGTTCGGACATCCGCGAAATCGGAATCGACAACTCAGGGAAATAATGAGCGTCGTACTCGCTAAACTGATCCTGCTCCAGGACGAGATAGATCAGGATCATTCCGCGAAATCGAATCTTGTTCGCAGCCTCGATAACGTGAGCGGGGGCCGCGGGGCGGATCATTTTCACCAGCATGCTGATCGGCAATGTCGACCAGATCGCATCCATGGTGCGTTCGTGCGTTTGACCATTGCTCTCGTAGCGTACCCCGGTGACACGACCGTCTTCGCAGTCGATTCCGGTCACCTGCGCGCCAAGAACAAACTTCGCGCCATGGGCAACGGCGGAATCATGAAGGCGTTGTGAAATCTGACCGAATCCGCCCCTGGGATAGTAAAACCCCCCGGCCGTCGGGGATTTCAGACCCGGCGTTTGCCGGGCCACTTTTTGCAGGATCTTGGAAACCGAGCTTCCCGAGACGCGGCGCTCCGCTAACTTGACCGCAAGCTCGGTGGGCGGCACACCCCAAAGCTTCTGTACGTAAGGGTAGTAGAAGGAATCGCAGATTGTCGGACCCAGCCCGCGTCTGAGAACCGTTGCAAACGTTTCTTCACCAACTCGACGGCGGGGAAACAGCTTCAGTATCATATCCATCGCCAGAGATGTTGCGAATCGTGGCGGTACTCGCGAGAGCAGGTCGAAGGGCTTGAGCGGAAAATGGATCCATCGGTTCTGCAGACGAATACGGCCATGCCGTGGCCGCCATAACAGGTCTTCCCCCAGCAGCCCTTTCACTTCATCCAGAACGCGGGGCTCAGCGACGGGATGAAGTCGATGGCTGCCGTGATCGCACCAGATGCCTTCAAAAAGAAAACTGCCGGCATTACCTCCGACCAGGTCCGATTTTTCAAGCACTGTAACTTCCGCGTTTCCACTTCGCGCCAGGCCCAGTGCAGCTGTGATACCCGCTGGTCCGGCGCCAAGGATGGCGACCCTGGGCCTTCGGGGACGTTCCGCCTCGGGACCGCCGACGGTTGAAGCGAGTGGGATTTCTTTTATGGGAGATGACATATCAGCCGTTACGGTACCGCAAAAACGTTCTCAGAGCGCGAACCCAGTCCTTGAAACCAATCTTTTTCCCGTCCGCCTTGCTTCTTGGAAAATAGCTGATTGGCGTCTCGATGATCTGGTGGCCCCCCGCAAGTACCTTCGAAGAGATTTCGTGATCCAATTCGAAGCCATTCGTACACAACTCCAACGGCCGAATCACCTCGCGCCGGAAGAGTTTGAGTGCCGTAACAGTATCCGTTAGATATTTCCCGGTGCACACGAGCGCAATGAAACTCAAGCTCTGGCCGCCGAGATAGGCCAACCATGATTGATTGGCGTGCCTCCCGGTAAGAAGGTTGATCACCTTACCCCGTCCGGGATACTTCAGGTACCGGCTGCCGTAAACCGCGCCCACTCCGGCTTTCAACAGCGTTTCGAGCATCGGCACATAGTCGTTCGGGTCGTACTCCAGATCGGCATCCTGAATTATGAGATAGTCTCCCGTCGCCAAAGCGATTCCAGCTTGAACGGCGCCACCCTTGCCCCTGTTCTTCGGCAAGGTTTTCAGTACGACGGGATAGCCGCGCACGATTTCAGCCGTGCGATCGGTGGAGTGGTCGTCGATCACGATGACTTCTTTATCCAGTCCAAACCTATCGAGGTTCACAGCGAGGACTTTCTCGAGCAGCCGCCCGATGAACCGTTCTTCATTGTATGCGGGGATAATTACGGATAGCTTCTTCGTGTTCATGACCGAAGATATTCTTCGATCTGACGCAGATCCGTTGCGTCATTGATGCCGACCGATTCGATGACATGCTCCACCGGGAATGTAACCACGCGCGCTTTGCCGGCCACCCAGGGGATGAACGGCAGAAAGTTTCTCTCTCGAGTGGCTCGACCCGTCACGACTTCGCCGGCGAATTGCGGCAGTAACTCCAGATAGGCGGCACGGGACACGCAAAAGAGGCCCATGTCGCTTTCGCCGGTTTCCGGCAGGTGGTCGCCCTCGCGACGATGGAGGAGATTAATGATGTTTCCTTCCTCATTTCGAACGACGTGAATATACGGGTCCGCTTTGACGATTGACGGCATGACCATCGCCGCCTTTTCTTCCCGGTCACTCGTCTCGGCAAGCAGGCGTGCAGTTTCCGGACTAACGGCGATTTGATCGCACCAGGTGATCCAGATCTGCTGGGATTGATGACGGCGAACGCGTTCCTGCGGGATAAGAATCGCGTCCAGCATGCCAGTCGGCTCCGCCTGAATGTCGTACTCTATTTCAAGGCCTGACGCCGAGCAGTGGCGCTCCACGGCTTCTGCGAATGATGGATGGAGCACGAGGACAAATCGGTCCACGAACGGCGCGTACAGATCGAGCAGGTAGTCGATCATGGGGCGGCCCGCGACCGGATAGAGCACCTTCGGCAGGGACGATTGCAGTCGTGAACCGCGGCCGGCGGCGGGAATGATCATCAATCGATTCATCGGCGCGAATTCAGGAATGGCCGACAGAGCCGGCGCCGCGAGTGCTCACCTGCGACGCGATTTCCTGCCCAGCCGGCGGTGTGATCTCGTTCCTTCGCGTTCTCCAGGATCTGAATCCTCCACGTAGAACGGCCAGCAATGAACGCAGGCCATCGCGTACCGTTGTTCGCCGCACCTTTTGCGGGGAAAGCGCGAAGAACTGCACCGGAGTTTCGAAAATCTCCGCGCGGTCCCCCAGCAGACGCGAAAGAAGCTCGTGATTCAGACAGGGATCCTTGAGATCAAACTTTCCGTCGCTTAAATACGATGTTCGAATCGCTCGGACACCGGACAGCGTATCCGAGACGTAACGTCCATACAACACCAGGCAAGCGAGACTCAGCAAATGACTGCCAACATAGCTGATTGCACCAAGCATCGGGTGGTGTTGATAACGAAGCTTGTACGATTCGTGAATGTCTTTGACCGATAGTCGACGGCTGCCCCAAACCGCGTCCTGCCGTCGATGAGTGAGCAGCGAAGCAAGATTGACGATATCTTCGCCTCGATACATGCCGGAAGACTCGAACAGAACGACGTAATCAAATCGTCCGCTGCCAAGAGTGCGGAGGAATGCCGCAGTATCCCCGACGCCGGCGGAAGCCACGTTACGGACTTCAAACGGCAGCGTGCGGGCGAAGGCCGGTGCGAACGATTCGGGGCCGTGGTAGAACACTGAAATCGACACAGGCAAATCAGAAATACCGCCGCGCACCATCTCCAGAATCGACTCGGAGATCTTATTCAGTGATTCCGCGCCAAGCAGCCACACGGCAAGGCGTCTTGGTTCATCACGCTGGAGGATGGATTCAATGAACGGCGTTAAGATCTTGGCGGCATCGTGGCGCCCCGCTCCTCCTTCCTCATATGCGCCGATCCGCACAAGCCGGGGATCTTCCAGGCTCTCGATTCGGCCAAGCGGCACATAGGGCTTTTCGTCGGTGGTCCGCTGATGATCGTTGAGCAGATAGTGTGTGATCAGGCAGGGTGTGGGAGTCGGCTGGGTATCGCGCTCCTTCAAATAATAGGCAGCCTTTTCAATGATATCGACTGCGCTGATATCCGCGATATCCGCATCTTCCTGCAGATTCGTAATAAGCAGCTTGATCGCAGTCAGGTTTTGGGCGATGGCCGTACCGAGATCCGGCGTCAGGTAGGACGGAAACAGACTCGAATGCTGGGTTCCTGGAGAATAAATGATGAGATCGGCCTCGGCAATCCTTGCGAGCACTCGCGGATTGGGCGTAAGGACGATCGATCGCTGTCTGAGGAATTCCGTTACCTTCCCTGGAGTCGCCGAGGCGAGATGGCTCAACTCTGCGGCCGTAAACGGGCGGCCAATAAGATAGATATCCCGGATATGGTTGCGGCGGTTGGCGTCAACGATATCCGCCTCGGTGGCCAGGACATGGTGATCGGAATCGAGCGCCACCAAATGAGCATTCGCGCCGTCGGTAACGTTTTCGATAAGGCCGTCCGGCAGGTTCAGCAGTCCGCAGTAATCCGTGATTGCGGCGTTGAAATCACGTTTCATATCCAGAAAGCAGCCGGCAAAAACAAGATTGCCGATGCTGCAATCGGAGAACGAGAAGGTCTGCCGCCCGCCTGCCAATTCCTCCGTAAACCGCGACAGCTTGCGCGCAAGCGCCTGCGTGACGGCTGGTTCGATCCCCGCAACCATTGGAAGGAGCTTCTTTTGAAATTCGGATGTTGCCGGCTTCGGGTCGCCAATGAGGCGAAACGTCTGCAACGCCTCTTCAGATGTACACCCGACGGGAAAGCGAAGGTCCAGTATTTCGATAAGTTCGGGAGGGCAAGACCGAAGTTCTCCGGCCAGCCTCGAAGCGTTCTTTCGAAAGTCGGAAGGGCCGAGGCAATCGCCCAGGAAGCGACGCACCTCTCCGGTCGAAGCGCCGTCGTCGTAGCCATTGATCGCCAGCGTTAGTGCAACCTGCGGGTGATTGATCAACTGCTTCGAGAGAACGCGTGACCCGCGCCCTCCCGAAAACAAAATGACTTTAACTTTGGTTTTCATGATTCTTCAGTCAGCCGCCACACCGGGACAGCATAGCTTCCAAAGAATTCTTTGTGACTTCGCCACAGAAAAATGGCAGTCAGCCATAGCGGCGCGCTCTTGCATAGACCGATCAACACCAGTTCCGGTGCTGTATCGAAATGAAAATTGGCTCTCAAGAAGTTGATGACGATCAAATTCTGCCACGCGGCCAGCAGAAAAATCGCGCCAGCAAGTGCCAACGCTGAGCGGCTGAAGTAGCGGTGCGACGCGGCGACATAGGCCAGCAGCGGGAACAGCACGGCCAGGTAGTGCTCCCAGACAGTTTGTGACACCAGCAAACAGAAAACGATTGCGGTTAGAAAATCAAAGTGGCGACGGGCCGACTGCGAGAGTTTGGAGGTGCGGCTCTTCACCAGCAAATAGACACAAAGCGCCAGCGACATCAGCTTGACCATAATGGTCGAAAGCTTCCACAGCGCATTCTGCCCGGCGCCTTCTCCCAACAGTTTCATATTCTCAGCAATCACGTAGAGCGAGCTGTTGTAAAACCACGCGTAACTTGTTTGATTGGCTCGCAGCATGGTCCTCAGGAACTCTTCGTGTATGCCCCAGCCCAGCAGCAATACCGAGACCAAGCCAACGCCACCGAGCAGCATCAGCGTATATCTGAAAAATCGCCCACCCGACGTGCACACGAGCAGAGCGAGAGCGAAAATAAAGGCAGGCTTTATCAGAACCGCAGCAACAATGCACGAGGCGGAGGCGAGGAAGCGCGAATTCGTATGAAATATTAATGCGAGCACAAAAAGCAGCAACACCGTCGGAGTCGATTGGCCCCCGACGCGATAAATCGTCCAAAAAGGCTGGTAAAGGAGACTTAATCCGGAAAAAAGCGCCGCGAATCGCCATTGGCCTGCCACTGAGTTCTCCACGAACTTGCGATTATGCCTGTAGAGAAGAGCCAGCGCTGCGAAGTAGGCGAGTGTATTTTGAATCTTGAAGACGATCATCGCCCATGAAGGCGTCAATAATCCGAGCGGAGCGTAGAGCAGCGCAGAAACCGGGGTTCCATAGAAGCCAAGTTTTCCCTGGGGCTGCGCTCCTGCAATGAGGGAGTCGGGATTGTATAAATCGGCGATCTGCCGAGCTGCCACGCGTCGACCCGTATCGAAGAAATTTGCGAAGTCCCAGCCAGGTCCGGCGGGAATGACAATGCCTGCGACAGCGCCAACCAGGATCAGCCCCGCAAACAACAACGTCAGGCGCCGATACACGCGCTGCCCTTCGTCGCTCGGGTGCGTTATCCGCGAGTGACCAATCCGAAACTTGGTGGCAGCTTGCGCCGTGGACTTCATGGCCATCTGATGGAAAGGGGAGGCAAAATCGGAGCTTCTAAGAAACTTAGCTGGGAACCCTGTCGAGAGTTACTTGGAAGTCTTGGATGTGACTTCTTCCTTGGCGGCAGACGATTTGAATACCCTGCGAGCAAGCGAGGCCAAACGTCGCCACCACATCAGCACGGCACCGGCTATAGCTCCCAATATGGACAGTAAGGGCATGACCGCATCCGGGCCGACGTAAAGCATCAGCACGATTGACCGATAAAGTGGCTGTAAATGTAGGATGAGGTGAGAGTTGTTCAAAGGCGGAACTCCTTAATTAATGATTTTGGCGTCATAAGCCTTGGATCGGTTGAAGCCATCGGAGTCGTCTAAATGAGCCCCTTCTATCTTCCATGTCGATCGATTTCTGTCAACTTCATTCCCTGGAAAGCGAACTCGGCTTCCACCACATCACCAGTCCGGTCACGCCTTGAACCAGAAATCCGGTGGTGGCCACTGCAAACAAAAGCTTCAGCGGCAAGGGAAGATCTTTGGCAGTATGGAGATTAAAAACCACATTCCGCAACTCGGGATGGGCCCTTCGCGTCAGAAACGCCATGCCAACCCCGGTTAGTGAGAGCAGGAACATGATCGGAAAGCCGATGATTCCTGCCAGGTGATGCGCGTCAATCAGAGCTTGCCGCCACCCGCGCTTGATTCGCACTCTCAGCGACTTCCGCTTCCACCAAAGAACCAGACCGCCAAGTTCGAGTACGACGGCCAGCACAGTCGCGGTGACGACAAGCCACCACCCCACCTGCTCAAGACCGAGCTTCTTAAGGGCGAGACTCTGGTGAAGAGGGCCTGCGTATTTTCTCAACGGAAATCCGGGCGCAAGCATGAAGGCTCCCGTCGTTCCTACGATGGCGAGGACGATCGAGCTTCCCAACCCGATCCACCGGTGTGTAACCAGTACAAATCGGCGCAAACTCAAAACGCCGCCTCAGCAACTCGAACCGCATTCGCCATGAGCGTAAACGTGATGTTCTTCGCTGGCAAAAACGGGTAAGTCGAACCATCCACCACAAACAGATTCTCAAAATCGCGACTCTGGCAATACTCCGTCGTCGTAAACGGAGCGGGCTTTTCAGTCATCGGCAGCGTGCCTGCATAGTGCACGCTGGCGCCCATCGGACGGACATGTGCCATTCCCGGCGGAATGATGCAACCCAACATCCGCAAGGTTTTGGTCACCTTTTTCATCGCTTCCCGCATTCGGGCCGGTTCGTCTGCTGACGGGCTATAGGAAATTTCGAGGTGTGGCTGCCCCTCGGTTGTTTTTTCCGACAGAGTCACGTAGTTGTCCTCGCGGCGATCATCGCGAAAGTTTACATTGATCACGCCCAAAGCCGTCCGCATCGAACGGGTTATGAATGTGGACGTACGCAGATCAAGGGGCAGGTTCTGAATGATCGGGTGCAGGAGCGCCGTTTTCAGCGTCGTGATCTGACCGTGCACATAATCCCTTGGATCGCCGGCTTCGATTCCGATCCCTAACAGGTGGTACTGATAATTGTCGGGCGAAAAAGGCTGACCGAGCATTCGCAGGTTCACGAATGGCACGAGAATCTGCCGATTATCCATCAGTCCCCGCAGCTGGACTCGCTCTCCGGACGCCCTCAGTATCGACAGGAGGACGATCTTTGTTGACAACAATGTCCCTGCGGCAAGCACGAGCCGCTCAACGTTAAATTCCTGCTCAGTACCACCGCCTGTGGGTCGGGCCACGATCGAGCGAATCCGGTGGTCAGGGCCCAACTTGAAGTAATCCACATGCATCCCGGGGATATATTCAAAATTTGGATAGCTCAGGCATTCCGCGAGCGTCTGTGACGGCGTGTAAAGTGCGTTCACCGGACAGCCCCACAGACAGCGGCCGAGGTACGTGCATGAACTCCTTGATCCCAGAGGCTGGCTGAGGGTCGCTACTCGCGTGCGTCCAATATATGCTCCAACGTTTCGATTCAGCCGATCGCGTTTCCGCGCATAGAGTTTCATCAATCCCGTCGAGTGGGGATCGAGCCTCAGCGGTGGAAGCAAATTGTCATGAACTGGCATGAACCTCGCCAGGTCATCGACCTCTCCGGAAATCCCGATGCGCCGCGCAACTTCCGAATAATGCGCTCGCATTTGATCGTAGCCGAACGGGAAATCTGTCAGTTCGGCGTCGTTCAGCGGATAACATCCGCCAGTCCAGGCTTCGGCCAACCCGCCGCGCGCAAAAGAGAACAAAGGTGAAAAGCCTCGAGCCGAGTGGCGGAAGTCGTGCGAGGCCTCGAAAATATAGTTCTTACCGGGCGGAATGCCGTAATACTCGCCGTCAGCGTTCGGCAACAATACGCCGTCGTAATTGGGCCCGAGAAAGTAGGCGCTTGGATCGCTCAGTCGCTCTTTCAGTTCGGTGAAGTTTGCTTCCGGTTCGACGGGCAACGTCCCGCGACGACCCACATCGAACATCGTTACTTTATGTCCCTTGCGGAGCAACGAAAGGGTAAAGTGCACGCCACTTGCCCCGGAACCGACGACCACAATTGGTGCATTCATCCTGTCTTGCGCCGGTCCGAAGCCAGGATCATCTGCAAAGGTAAAAACAGGACCGCCCCAACCAGTACGTTAAGCACAAAAGCCATACCTTTGACGAACAGTCGAAAAAGGAGCACCGCCTTGCCTCCACGGTCGACCGCGTCGATCAAATGACAGGAGGGTGCAGAAGTTTCCAGGATGGCGAGTAACAACACGAGTTTCTTCCTCAATAATCCCGTGGGAACGAACATACGGGCGTGCGAATCCGCCAGCCGGGTTAGCGCAGGATGGACGCTCGCGACACGTACCAGAAGATCGTCGAAACGACTTCCCGTTGAAAATACCGCCGAGACGCGATGAGCGTCGGTGTACTTTTGGACCACATAAGGTTGAGCTGGGCAGCCCAACAGATACCTGGTGAACACTACACATTCGGATTTCATCGAATCGCCGGTCGGCTTCATGCGGCAAGGCTGAGAGCCAGCATCTCTTGCACGTTCCGCAGGCTCTTCTGCCGTGTTTCATGGAGACCGTTGGGTTCTATTGTTCCGTCGTATCGAAATGACGACAGCTGCCCGACACTGATAGGCAGCAGAGTTCCCAGGCCGAGAGATTCCGCCGCCCCCAGGAGCGGCAATAAGAGACCAAGAGGGATATGCAGAGACAGCCCCTTTGAGGTATCGCCGCCCCTTCGCGCCCGCCGAATTTTCTGAAGCAACTCCTCGATAGTCAGAGCCGCGGGACCTCCCAGTTCGAGTGTTTCATTTCGGAATCGGTCCTGTTCCAGAATTTCCAGGATGTAAACGACCAGGTCGTCCACGTAGATGGGTTGCACAAGGGCGCGTCCGTTACCGAAGATTGGAATGACCGGCAAAGTGGCGAGTTTCTCCAGCGCAGTTAGGATCGGTGAGCCCCGGCCAAGGATAATGGTCGGCCGAATGATCGTGAAGCGAAGACCGGAGTTGCGTACGGCTTCTTCTGCGCGGAGCTTTGCCTGCGCATAATAATAGCGACTCTTGTCTGGAAACTTCGTTGCGATCGAGCTGACGAAGAGGATCCGCTGGACACCCGCGAGACGGCATTGTTCCAGAAGCGTCTCAGCACCTTGCGCATTTACTCGAAAATGTTCCTGTTCCGTGGCGCGGCCCGTCAAGGCTGCGAGGTGCAACACGACGTCTGTCTTCGCCAATGCGTCACGGTAAAGCTCCGGTTGGAGAAGATCAGCCTTGACGGTCTCCACGCCGTCACCTGGACGAGTCTTCTGGCGCAAGGATCCCGATCGATCCAGCGCCACCACGGAAATGCCGCGATCTCTGAGTGCGGCAAATACTCGTGATCCCAGGAAACCGGTCGCGCCGGTTACGAACACCCGCGTCATTAGCGGCTGCGCAGCGGCGACGTGCGCGTGGCAGAATGATCCATCGCCATCACTTTTTCATTGTCTGCACCGGCCGCAAGCGATTCGGCCGCTGCTCCGGTGTCCACTCGTGCCCGGTTGACCAACTCTTCAATGATGTACATCGGCCGTGGCTTGATCTCGTTGAAAATCCGCCCGAGATACTCACCGAGAATACCCAGGCAGATCAACTGAACGCCTCCAAGAAACATCATCGCCACCATGATCGTGGCAAAACCCTGAACGGTGACTCCGAGGAACTTCTGTATGAAGACGCTGACCAGATAGACGAAAGCGAGCAGAGAGGCCCCATAGCCGAGCCAGGTGGCAAGTCTCAGGGGCATCGTGGAAAAGGAAGCAATGCCGTCCATCGCGAATTTGATCATCTTGCGATAGGGGTACTTCGTTTCTCCGGCATAACGTTTGTCTCGATGGTACTTCACGCCGGTCTGTTTGAAACCGATCCAGCTTACGAGGCCGCGCACGAAGCGGTCCTTTTCACGCAACTGCTTCAGCTCATCCACGGCGCGGCGGCTCATCAGCCGGAAATCGCCGACGTTGGCGGGGATCTGGATTTTGGCCACGCTGCCCAGCAGCCTGTAGAACAGGGAGGCGGTGAACAACTTCATTGCACTCTCGCCATCGCGCTCTTCACGAACGCCATAGACAACGTCAAAACCCTCGTTCCACGTTTGGATCATCGGCTTGATCACTTCGGGTGGATCCTGGAGATCAGCGTCGATCACCACGACGCAATCGCCGCGGGCGTAATCGATACCGGCAGTGATGGCAATCTGGTGCCCGAAGTTTCTCGAAAACTTGATCACCCGGACGCCGGGATCACGCTGGCTGAATGCAGCGAGCTGCTGATACGAATCATCATGACTGCCGTCATCAATGAAAAGGATCTCGTACTCAAAACCGTCCAGCGAAGCCAACACACTCGATGTGCGCTCGTAGAAGGTACCGATGACCGCAGACTCGTTGTATACGGGGACGACCAGGGAGATGAGTTTTTTTGTATTTGTTGATTTCTGGAGCAAGATCGTAACCTCCGGGCTGTTAGACAACAACCCTGGATGGCGCTATTCCCGCGGTCGCCTGTTGGGTCTCGCGTCTGGCGCCAAGCCTCCAAATCGTCCAGCATACAAGAAACGTAACGGACAGAATAGCGATGGGCACAATCTGTCCCATGAGCAACCGCGAATCAGCCGCCGACGTCATTTTGAGTACTCTGAACCACGGGAGCTGAATACCCTCATGCAAAAAGTCGCTCCACGACAATAACAGCGAATTCTCCCGGAACACTGTGAGGACCCACGAGTGGAGGCCGACGAAGATCCAGATTGAAAGCCGAGACCATCGAGGGAGCCTGACCCAGTGGTCCGCCAGCGCCAGACAGATAAATGGGACAAGCGGCACCAGATACCGAAATCCACTGTTCCATTGCAGCCGTGCATATTGGTTCGCCGAACTGAACAGCAGGATTGCAAGAAAACACACGGCTACGAAGCGACGCTCACGACGCGGCAGGATCAGGGTGTCGGCGCGATACCACATCGCCGGCACGAGACCCATCAGAAGCAGTGGCCCCCACGAATAAATGCCATAACCGGGATGAAACAGGTTCATCAGAATAAGGTCTGGGGCGGGCCACGTAAACC